>Ga0302292_1000799_pt1 | contig 21365 bp, 12 predicted proteins | sample III_Fen_N2_1_FD_194553 | JGI IMG/M metagenome (GOLD analysis project Ga0302292, IMG submission 194553) | Peat permafrost microbial communities from Stordalen Mire near Abisko, Sweden - III_Fen_N2_1 | ecosystem: Environmental > Terrestrial > Soil > Wetlands > Permafrost | place: Sweden: Abisko...
TGGCAAAAACGGTGCTGGTTGCCGTTAGTCCCACAGCCAGTTCGGTATTGGCTTTGGAGTAGGACGAAATGAAATTAGAGATATTCCCGCCCGGACAGGCCGCCACTAAAATCATTCCCATGGCTACTGTGGGCGTAATATAAGGATTTATCAAAATTACCAACAAAAAAGTCATGGCTGGAAGCGCAATAAGTTGCGAAAAAAGTCCTATCAACGGCAACTTCGGGTTCTTAATCAATCGGGTAAATTGCCCGGGTTGTATATTGAGTGCCACCCCAAACATTACAAAACAAAGCACAATATTAATAGCGTGCATTCCCGCTGCCGAGAAATTTATTCGGATTGGATCGAGTTGTTGAAGGGCTTCATACATAACTTATTGTTTATGGATAAATTCTAATAAATGCTCTCAGAATAAATAATTACAGCAAATATATAAAATATGTTTAACACATAACAACATTGTGATGAAAATTTTAAAACGCAACTAATTACTCGAAACTTAAAAAATTCATAAATAGCACTTTATAAAACTACCCACCATATTATTTAACCCAATAAAATTATTGTCAAACAGATTTACAACCAATTAAAAATCCCTCTTTCTTTGTATCTTTGCATTCTGGATTATGAATTTTGCATTAATAATTACGAATAAAAAAAATGGCCGACGATAAAAAAGTTATTTTCTCGATGGTGGGAGTCAGCAAGACTTTTCCACCGCAAAAAAAAGTATTGAACAACATTTACCTTTCGTTTTTCTACGGGGCTAAAATCGGTATTATCGGTTTGAACGGTTCGGGTAAATCAACCCTGCTGAAAATTATTGCCGGAGTAGAAAAAAGTTTCGATGGCGAAGTGGTTTTCTCGCCCGGTTATTCGGTGGGTTATCTGGAGCAAGATCCAAAACTCGACCCTACCAAAACCGTAAAAGAAATTGTGCAGGAAGGCGTGCAGGAAATTGTGGATATGATTGCCGAATACGACAAAATCAACGAACAATTTGGCGAACCGGATGCTGATTTTGATAAGTTGATTGCCCGCCAGGGTGAATTGCAGGAATTGCTTGACCATGCCGATGCGTGGAATCTTGATAACAAACTGGAACGTGCCATGGACGCATTGCGTTGCCCCCCAGAAGACTGGAAAGTAGAGACACTTTCGGGAGGTGAGCGTCGCCGGGTGGCATTGTGCCGCCTGTTGCTTCGTCAACCGGACATCCTGTTGCTCGATGAGCCAACCAACCACCTCGATGCCGAATCGGTGGAATGGTTGGAGCATTACCTGCAACAATATGCCGGAACGGTTATTGCCATTACCCACGACCGCTACTTCCTCGACAATGTTTCGGGTTGGATTCTGGAGCTCGACCGCGGCGAAGGCATTCCATGGAAAGGAAACTATACTTCGTGGCTGGAACAAAAAACCGCCCGTATGGCCATGGAAGAGAAATCGGCCAGCAAACGTCGCAAAACTCTGGAACGCGAGCTGGAATGGGTGCGCATGGCACCGAAAGCCCGTCACGCCAAAGGAAAAGCCCGTTTGGAAGCTTACGACAAGTTGATAAACGAAGACCAACGCGAGAAAGAAGAAAAGCTCGAACTCTTTATCCCGAACGGACCTCGTCTGGGAAACAAAGTGGTTGAAGCCATTGATGTTTCCAAAGCTTTTGGAGACAAATTGCTATTCGACAATTTAAATTTCATGTTACCACCCAATGGCATTGTTGGAATTATCGGACCGAATGGTGCCGGAAAAACCACCCTCTTCCGCATGATGATGGATTTGGAACATGCTGACAAAGGAACATTTGAAGTGGGTGAAACAGTGAAAATCGGCTACGTCGATCAAAGTCACGCCGACATTGATCCTGAGAAAACCGTTTATCAGGTGGTTTCGGGCGGAACGGAATTTATTCGCGTAGGAGGCAAAGAAATAAATGCCCGAGCTTACTTGTCGCGGTTCAACTTTGCCGGCGGCGATCAGGAAAAACTCTGCGGCGTACTGTCGGGTGGTGAGCGTAACCGCCTGCATTTGGCCATTACACTAAAATCGGAAGCCAACGTGTTATTGCTCGATGAGCCCACCAACGACATTGACGTAAACACGTTGCGCGCCTTGGAAGAAGGACTCGAAGCCTTTGCCGGTTGCGCCGTGGTTATCTCGCACGACCGCTGGTTCCTCGACCGCATTTGTACCCATATCATTGCATTTGAAGGCAACTCCGAAGTATTTGTTTTCGAGGGTTCATACTCCGAATACGAAGAAAACAAGAAAATGCGCTTGGGCGACGAAGGTCCGAAACGAATTCGATACAAGAAGTTGATTGTGTAACATCTCCTCATAAAAAGAAATGGGCTTCACCGATTAATTTAGTGAAGCCCATTTCTTTTTAAACATCCCTCCGCCTTGGGCGCAAAGGAAAAGTTTCGGAGAAGGGTGCTTGCGCCCAAGGCGCAAGGTCAAAGTTCGTCGGATTCGAGGTTCCGCCCCGGGCGCAAGCATGAATTTTTTCCGGGCGAGGTTGCGCCCCGAGCGGAAGGGCAAATTTTCTCCACCGCATACTTCCGCCCGGGGCGGAAGCTTGAATCTTAAAAAAAGTGGGCAACCGCCCAGGGCGGTGAAAAAAAATGCGCTTGTCGATTTTCATCGACAGGCGCATTTCCATCTTAAGAAACGAAAAAAGTATTTGTGAGAATTTAGTCGAGGCACCACTTAAAGTCGTACTCTGACTAGTTCAAAGTTGATTTTACATTCCGTCTTCAATGTTCCACACGAAAGCACGGATTCCCATGTGTTCGGAAGTTCCATTGAGTTCGCGCAATTGCTCAAGAATTGGTTTTACTTTTTCATCGGTCACAATTGTGATAATTGCCGAGTTCAATGAAGGCCACGCGTGTGTTCCATAATGCGGTTCACCGTTAGTAGTTCCACGTCCGATAAGCGACTCCCAACCCGTAAAACCACGTACGTGATTGAGCGTCAAAATAGTTTGAACCTGTTCGTAATAAGCTTGGTCGAATGATATAAATATTGATTTCATCTTTTTTAAAATTTTGGGATTAGTTATTCTTCGTCAAACTCTCTTCTTCCAATTTTTCCAATGCTTGCTTTTTGTTTTTACGGTGTTTGCGTTTCACACCACCGGCAGCAAAGTAAGTATAGATTACCGGAACTACCACCAAAGTCAACGCTGTTGAAACCGACAAACCACCAATTACTGTTATGGCCATTGGTCTCCACATTTCAGCACCTTGACCTGAACTAATTGCCAACGGCAACATACCCAGAATAGCTGTCAAACTTGTCATCAATACCGGACGAAGACGCGATTTACCACCGGTTACTACCGCACGGATAATGCCGTTTCCACGTTCACGGTTCAGGTTAATATAATCCACCATTACAATACCGTTTTTCACCACAATACCAACCAACATAATTACCCCAACGAATGTCATTACGTTGAATGTCATTCCAGTGAGCCACAACGCCAGCACAACTCCCGAGATACCAAACGGAACCGAGAACATAATGATAAACGGATAGGTGATTGATTCAAACTGCGAAGCCATAACCACGAATACAAGCAGGATAATAATCAGCAGCAATCCACCTAAGTCGCTGAACGATTCCTGTTGATCCTTGTACGACCCGGCAATTGCTGTTGTAATATCACCCGGAATATTGATTTTACCCAATTGTTCATTAATGCCTTTTACCGCTTTATCAAGTGTTGTCCCTGACACTGTTGAAGAAACAGTAATAATACGTTGACGGTTTTTGCGTTCGATGGTAGGAGGCGTATAACGTTCAACCACTTTACCCAAATCTTTCAATTTTACAGCCTGACCCTGCGTGTTGTAAATTATTATATTTTCAATATCTTCAACAGACTGACGGTATTTCGGATCGTAAGATACTACTATAGAATATTCTTCACCATCTTCGCGGTAAAGCGAAGCGGTCATACCGTTAATTCGATTGTTCAGATAATTCGAAGCAGTTGCCATGTTCAATCCATTCAAAGCTAACTTTTCACGGTCGAACTCCACCTGATATTCGGGGGTATATTCCTCACGGCTAACAGTTGTATTTACCAATCCTTCAACATTGACCAACCGTTTTAGTACTTCTGCAGCCACCTTATCTGTAGCATTAAAATCATAACCATAGATTTCAACATCAAGAGTTGACTGACCACCCATCATACTCATTCCTCCACCGGCTGTTACTGTCGATTTGCGAATTTCAGGAATGCGTTTTGTATCCTTACGAATACTATCTGTAATAGCAAATGCTGAACGATGACGATCTTTCAGATTAACCAGTCTGATAGTGAAGGATCCTACATTGCTGGAATTTTTACCGAACAGTGAACCAAAGATATTCTTACTGCTAGCTTGACCAACACTGTAGTTGATCATGTCCACTTCCGGATACTTCTTTCTCCAGTCGGTATATAGTTTCTGGCAAATCCCTTTGGTTATTTCAGATCTTGTTCCAACTGGAAGTTCTATCGTCGCAGAAATAGAACCACTGTCCTGTGCCGGGAAGTTTTCAGTTCCAACCCAACCTACTGCTAATGGAATAATACTCACAACAAAGAAAACCGCTGCAGAGATTACAACCGTTCTTTTGTGGCGAACCGCCCAGTTAACCAACTGCGAATATTTAGTATCTAATTTATCCAAGAATCTTTCGATGGGCGAATAAATAGTTGAAAATGCCTTGCTGTGTTTTGGATTCAGACGAAGAAGCTGTGAAGCTAACATCGGTGTCAAAGTCAAAGCACAAATCATAGATACGGTAATAATAATGGTTACCATCCAGCCCAACTGAGCAAACATTACCCCAGCCATTCCAGATACCATGGTCAATGGAAGGAATACGGCAATGATAGTCAATGTCGAAGCAATAATTGATAAACCCACCTCATTGGTTCCATTTACGGCCGCAGTTTTCGGACGACTTCCACGCTCAATATGCGTCGTAATATTTTCCAATACCACAATGGCATCGTCCACCACCAAACCTATGGCCAGCGACAACGAACTAAGCGAAATAATATTCAGTGTGCCGCCAGTTAATCCAAGATAAATAAATGCTGCAATCAACGAAATTGGAATGGTAAGAATAATGATTACAGTTGCACGCCAACGCCCCAGGAAGAACAATACAACGATCATTACAAATATCAACGCATAGATAACTGTTTCCGCTAAACTTTCGATGGTACGGATAATGTTATCGGAAGTGTCGTTAATTACCGAAATCTTCACATCCGAAGGAAGCGATTTTTGAATGGTCGGCAGCATTTTCTTAACTTCATTGGCAATCTGCACAGTGTTTGCGCCCGATTGTTTCTGAACCATGATAGTTGCACCCTGTATAGAGTTAGTGAAACTTTCCTGTGCGCGTTCTTCCAATGTATCACTAATCTTAGCTACATCCGAAAGACGAATCGTTTTGCCATTGTAATTTCCAACAATGATGTTGTTCAATTCCGATGGGTCTTTAAACTCACCCTGAACACGCAAAGCATACGTATCGCTACCCACATCCATCGAACCTGCTGGTGTATTCATATTTTCCATACGAATAACTTGCGACAATGCTTCAACTGTTAAGTGATAAGCTTCCAGTTTCACCGGATCAACATAAACCTGAACTTCGCGTTGAGGCGCTCCACTGATGGACACCGAACCCACTCCGTTAATACGTGCTAATGGATTAGACAAATTAGTATCAAGGATTTTGTAAAGTGCCGGCAAACTTTTATCAGCTGTTGCCGACAACATTATCACAGGAATCATATCCGTACTAAGCTTGAATATAATCGGATTACCTACACCTAAAGGCATATACGATTTCACCAAATCCAGTTTGTTACGAATATCATTTGTTACCACGTTCAAATCCAAACCATAATCGAACTCCATGGTAATAATGGAACGGTTTTCTTTGGAAGTTGATTTAATATTTTTGAGGTTGGAAACCGTGTTGAGCGAACTTTCCAACGGGCGCGTTACATTTGTTTCCACATCTGAGGCGCTGGCACCATCGTAGGTTGTCATAACCATAATGCTGTTTGTCTCGATTTTAGGCAACAAATCAATCGGCAGTTTTGTATATGAAAAGAGCCCCAATAATACCACCGCAACAAATATGATCGAGGTCATTACTGGTTTTCTTACCGAACTTTCGTATAAACTCATATTATTTAATTAATAATTTTTAAAATTACAATTTACATCTCTATGTCAACCTTTTGTAAGGTCAACTCCTACTTAGTTAATCACCTTTGCTAGTGCACCGTCTGTCAATTTCGACTGACCAGCCACCACTACTTGTTCCCCTGCGGTAATACCCGAAAGAATTTCATAGCTTGATTCAATTCTGCGTCCAACTTCTACTTGTTTGTATTGAACTTTTCCATCAGCATAAACAAAAACAAACTTAGCACCCGAACCTGGTTGTTTTACAACTGCTTTATCAGAAACTAAAAGTCTGTTTACTTTACCGAAATTCAAAGTTACGCGAGCAAACATCCCCGGGCGAATCTTGTTATTGCTGTTGCTCAGTTTGATTTCAACTCCAAATGTACGGCTACGTTCATCAATGGTTGGGTAAATCAGGTTTACATGACCTTTAAATATCTGACCATTCAACACGTCGAATTTTACATCGATGGGTAGTCCAATTTTTACTTGAGAATAATTTGATTCCGAAACGTTAACCAACACTTTCACCGGATTAATATTCATTACTGTCAAAACAGGATTTTGACCGGAATAAACATCGCCGTTGTCATAGTTGCGTGCTGTTACAACTCCTGAAATAGGACTTAAAAGATATGTATTTTCGCTCATGTTCTTCAAACTCGTTTGAGCTACATCTAGTTGAGTCTTGGCGCTTTCCAAATCCTGTTGCGAAGCTCCACCAACATTGAATAATTCCTGTACACGTTTGTAAACACGCTTTTGGTTTTCAATCTGTGTTTCCATATTCGACAGATTTGCTACGTCCATTTGGACTAATTTCTGGCCTTTAGTTACATATTGTCCCACTTCTACTAAAATGGAACGGATACGACCCGGAGCAGCAGGCGCAATGCTGTTTTTGGCATCAGGTTGTACGGTAGCAGTTACTTCGTTGGACATTTCCACTGCTTTTTCGATTACCGGCTCAACTTTCACATTTTGAGTCTCAGTAGTAGCAGTCGTAGATTTCGTTGAACTTTGGCAAGAAGCCAAACCAACAACAACTGCAATTGCAAGCATTCCGATTACATTAATCTTTTTCATATAAGTTGTTTTTAATTTTTTATTTACGTGTTTTATTTTGAATCTTTACCTAATAGTTTTTCTAAATCAGCTTTGGCTGATAAATAATCATAAATTGACTGATTGTATGACACTCCTGCCGATACATAAGCTAATTGAGAGTTTGTGAGGTCCAGGTAAGTGCTTGAACCAACTTCATACATTTTCTTAGAAATAGATACTGCTTTCTCAGCCTGACGTAGCCCTTCTTTATTTGATGCAATCTTCTCAATGGCCTTTTTGATATTGTCAAGACATGAAATTACCTGTAATTCCAGGCTGCGACGCAAATTATCCCGTTGATCTTTCATTTCGCTGAGTTGAATCTGCAATTGTTTTTCTTTATAAACTCTTGCACCTCCCTGAAAAATTGGGATTGAAAGCTGAAGTGCCGCAGTAGAATTGGGAAACCACTTAGACATACTGCCATCATTCCCCATGGACATATAAGTATAATTAAAACTTGCTGCCAAAGTTGGCAACCACGCAGCTTTTTGGACAGACAATGCCTGATTTAATTGACTCGTTTTAATGTCAAATTGTTTTATATCAGTATTTAACTTCAATGTAGTGGTGTCTATTGACAAAACATCATTGAACATTTTAGATTCAAAATCTGAAAGGCTTCCTTCTACTTTCAATCCGATAAGCATATCAATTCCCATTAACATTTTCATCTGCAAGATGCTCATATTTACTGCTGATTGAGCAGAGACCACATTAGAACTTGCGTTTTTTACCTGTACATCAGCTCTAATCCATTCAAATTCCGAAACACTTCCTTGTTTGTATTTGCTCTGAATAATTCGGGCGTTTTCCACAGTAATGTCATAACTTTTCTTAATTACATTATATGAATCTTGAGTCAACAAAACAGTATAATATGCTTTTGTGACCTGATTGATTAATGACAATTTTGATGACCGAGCTGTTTCCAAAGCCAGTTGAGCATCAGTCTCAGTCATTTGTAGTGAGGCCCATAATGTTGGAGATATTATCGGCATGGATGCTGATAATCCGGCATTAAAAGTATTGTCTTGTCCAATCTCGATACCATCAGGACTGGCTGGCACACCTGGAAAGGAGAAAAACATACGCTGTTTTTTTACTGCACGTTGGTAGGCACCCGACACAGATACAGATGGAAATAACGCCGCAAATTTTTCCTTTTTGGAATAATCTACACGTGTTATTTCTTTGTCAGCCACCTTGATTGTGGGGCTCTTGCTCATAGCAATTTCAAGTGCCTTTGGCAGCGATACGCTAATCGTATCCTGTGCTTTCTGAGCAAATGTTGGAAGTGCTGTTATCAGAACAGCCAACAACATGATTTTACATTTATTTTTATTCACGTTCATAAATAGTTAAGAAATTTATTTTGTTTACCTATTAGTTATTTAATTATTTGCAAAAGTATATATATCAAGTATTTTATTTGTTTCAAAATCGTTGAATGGATGTTTTTTCCCGACGAATGACAGTTTTCATTTGATGAAGCTTATTCCGACTTGCTATAATGTTCGTCCATGTATTTCAATCCTTTTTCGTTAGCAATCAAGTGAATCATAAGATCAATAAAGAAATCAAAAATCCGTTTTTTAGAGAATTTTCTAGGATCCTGACTCATTTGTTCAAATGTCTTTTTCATTTGCAATGAATGAAATAAAGCAATCATTTCCACATCCAGATCATCTCTGAAATATCCTTCCTCAATTCCTTGATTTAGGAATCGTTCAAAACCCGCGCGTATTTCTTCTCGTGCTATTTGTTCATATTTATCATTTACCTTCGGGTAGTATTTTTCAAGATCGTTACACATAGCCAATGATTCCTGTCCGATAGTCTTCCTAATTTCACGAATAGTGAGAATTAAAGAATCGATGGCATTTTTATTTTTAAAAATTTTTAAAAATTTCTCATGTTGAATATTGTTTTGATAAACTAATACAGCCTCAACCAAGTCTTCCTTTTGTGAAAAATAGTTGTAAAATGTCTTTTTCGAAATACGCAATTCATTACATACATTATCAATTGACACACTTCGAATTCCGAATTGTTCAAATAGCCGTGAAGCTGTACTTATTATTAATTCTTGTTGTGTTTCCATGAGAAATCAATTAATGTGCTGCAAAATTAGACAAATAAATTTAAATCAAAATCATATTTTGCATTATTTTTTTATTACAAAATTGAAATGTTTTTTTATTTTATTGATATACAAATACTTATTAAAATAAACAAGGAAACTATTGTAGTTTTAAAGTTTCTTAGTTTCCATTATTCTGCATTAAAACACACTAAATCAACTATTGTTTGTTAATTAACTTGCACGATTGAATTTAGCGTTGTAATTTTAAAATTTAAACCACAGAATTATTTGCTTTTTACGACTATATGACGCCCCACAATACTAAACCCTGGATTCACTACCTATTATTATTTTTTGGAGTATTTTGCATATCTTGGTCAGCCATATTTGTTAAGCTGGCCGGAATTTCGGGTTTTGGTTCTGCATTTTACCGAATGGCATTTGGTTTGATTGGCATAATTCCCATTTGGCTCTATTTCCGAAAGCCAATTTCCGATTTAAAAGGCGTAAGAGTAGCAATCATCTGCGGAGTGCTTTTTGCTTGCGATATAGCTTTGTGGAATACTTCCATAATGCTCTCCAAAGCAAGCATATCGACACTTTTGGCGAATTTGGCACCAGTTTGGGTCGGCTTAGGAGGTTTGTTGTTTATGAAAGAGAAACCAAATCGCATCTTTTGGATAGGAACTATCATTTCCATCCTTGGAGTTGCCATAATTATTGGTTTAAATGAAGTACTACAAGCTAACCTTAATTCAGGTAACATATTGGCAATCATTGCTAGTATGTTCTATGGAGCTTATTTGTTAACCGTACGAAAAGGCCGCAATACGCTTGACACCTTTACATTTACCACTATCTCTATGATTTCAAGTACAGTTGTGTTGGGCGCCATCTGTTTTTCGACATCAACGCCTCTGTGGGGATTTGAATCAAATTCATGGCTTGCACTGGGAGCATTGGGACTTTTTCCACAAGTATTTGGTTGGCTGGCAATTAATCAGGCATTAGGACACATTCGCCCAACTGTGGCATCGGTGAGCTTGCTGGGACAATCCGTTTTTACGGCTCTTTTTTCAATTCCTGTGTTGGGCGAAATGCTAACTATTAATGAAATTGCAGGGGCGGTAGTTGTATTGGCGGGTATTTATCTGGTCAATAAGAAAAAATAAAAAAAAAGACTGGCAATTAAACATTGTCAGTCTTTTTTGTGACCCAAGAGGAGTTCAAACCATCGACCCACAGATTAGGAGTCTACAAAGTTTTAAATTCAGTACTTTTTATTTTTTTTATAAGTATTATAAACTGCTAAATAACAAATAACAAAGATATTATTTAGTCAGCAAATTAACTTGCTATTCTTTTTTAGAATCATGTTCTTTATACAATTGACTTTATTGTCCTGTAGCAGGATTACATTCATCAAAAAACCCGGCAGGCAATGCTTTTATATTGATTACATCTCCGTTAGCAAATTGGTCGGGATCGATGTACTCCATTGCAGATTTTTGAACAACATCATAATCAATTACCCTCACTTCAGTACGACGATTGGCCTTATGTTCTATATCGCTGCAAGGCACTCCATCGGCACACCGGTTAATTAACTTCGTTTCACCATATCCTTTGGCTGTCAACCGGGAAGAGTCAATGCCGTGTTTTACCAGATAATTCACAACGGATTCTGAACGTTTTAAGGATAGTCGGTAGTTATATTCATCTGATCCCCGGCTATCGGTATATGAATTTATTTCTATGGAAATAGGTTCTCTCTTCAGAATACTAATTAAAGAATTTAAAGCGGGTATGGCATCCGCTCTTAAATCAGATTTATCAAATGCGTAATAAACGATGTCTAATTTCCATGCATAATTAATTTTTAATTTCTCGAGGGAGAAACTATTGGATGCCTTCATTACCGTATCGGATGGTTGCGAGATTGAAATTGCATTTGATGGGAGACAGTAACTAGCAAATCCTTTGCCCATTGCTTTCACTATAACGTCTTTCGCATCGGCTATCTTGAAGTCGTATTTACCTTGTTTATCTGTTTTGGCAATGTAAACTTTCCCGTCTTTTTTGTTCAGCAAAAACATGGTAACTCCTTCGATTGGCTGTCCGGTTTCCTTGTTGATCACCTTATTTTCTATATAAAGCATTTTAACAGGCTCTTTGTATCTGAAACTGAATATGTCGTTATTGTTGTTGAATCGATCGGAGGTAAAATAACCATTTGTGCTGGTAGTATCCTGAGTCCATCCGAAATCATCTCCTGATGAATTGACAGGATAGCTTAAATGTTCGGGGTCTACTGCTCCGGTTAAAGCATCGTGCAGAGAGATTCTGAAGATATCCAATCCTCCTAAACCAGGCATGGCATCGCTACTAAAATATAAATAGTCGTCGGAGGTAATAGTTGGAAAAACTTCATTTCCAACCGTATTTATGTTGCTCCCAAATGCTTTTAAACTATCCCAGGATTGACGAACAGATTTACGTTGTGTAAAATATAAGTCATAATTTCCTTTACCATTGGGTTTGTCGCTACTAAGTACCAGAAAAGTTCCATCCCGATTGATAGCAGGATGCATTACGGTATACAATCTAGGATTACCAAAAGGTAAGGCTTTCATTTTCATGGAACCATTACGATTAAAATATCCTTCCATCAATCGGAGCCGGTTTAACCCTCTTCTGTCAGCATTCGGGTAATTGGCTGAGAAATAAAAATGATTATTTTTATCCACCGAAACTGCCCCTACATTGTATCGGATACTACCCATTCCGTTGACCAGGGAAACGATTTTATTGGTTTGTGCAGACATATAAAGGTTGTCGGGGGAAATGTCCGCAATCGTAGTGAGAGTTTTTGCACCGGCACTTTTGCCTTTCTGAAATGAATCCATCATTTTCAGAGGCGTAGCATGTACATTTGATTCTGAAACCCTCCATAACCTATCGAAATTATTTTCGGGTTTATCGGAAGCTGTACTTGCATAAGAAATCGGCCTGTTACTACTGAAAAATAAGATGCTATCAGCGATGAAAGGAGAAAAATCGCGAGATGAAGTATTTATATCCAAAAAACCCACATGCCAGTTAAGCGAATCTTTTTTCATGGATTTTAGTTTTGATGCATCATTGTATCCGATGGTCTTTGATTGGTACCCTTCTATCCCGTTGAGCCATTGCGCAGCATGTTGATAATCGTGGAAACGTGCATACAACTCGGCCATGCGCAGATGTTGCTGCTTCGTTGCTTCCTGATTTCCAGTCGGTATATTCGGGTATATAAGCTTATATACTCTTAATGCATCATTATATTCCCTTGTTTGCCAATAGCATTCCGCTAATTCTGCCAGTAATACACTGGATGTATCATGCACTGATTGTAAATAGTTTTCAAGATAACCTGCTGCAATGGCATACTTGAATCCCTTATAAGCTTCCTCAGCCTTTTTCAATATTTGTTTTTGTTCTGTTTGATTTAATTGTTTATTTTGCGCCTCGAGTTGACTAATACCCATGGAACTGGTAGAAATAAATAATAAAAATACCAGATGTTTATACGAAATTTGTTTCATTTTAAGACTGCTTTTGTATTTAGAGTAAAAATATCAATAGTAACGAGGTGACATTACATGAGAATTTTTTGGTGTATTAAATTGGAAATTTAAGATTAACTCATGTGACCCGGTACTAAAATGAGTCATATTCGAAATCAGATAATCATACGCATAACCGAGTGTGATTTGCGGTGTTATCCTGAAACTAGCCATTCCAACAAGTGCATCATTCGGACGATAACTCAAACCCAATCCAACTGTACTTTGAATCCATGCGTTGAGATTGATATCAAATTGAAAAGGTTCACTTTTGACAGCTCTTAGCATCACAGATGGTTTTATTGTGAACTCATCTGAAACATTAAAAATATAGCCACCGGTAAGAAAAAAGCGACCATCCGAGCCGGTTGTAATATTCTGTTTATTATCCATGATTTTTGTATGTAAAAGAGAGGGTGCCGATAATCCTACATACCAATGTGCTGTTGCATACAAAGCACCAACACCGGCAGTGGGAACAATGGCAGTAACATCCTCCTGGAATAATGGGTCGCCACCGGTATTAGTAGTAACCTGAGAATAAAGAGCCTGATAGTTCATGACACCACCACTCAAACCAAATGACAAAAAAGAATTATTGAATTTAATGCGATATGAATAAAACGCCTGAATACCCTGGCTGGTTTCTATTCCCAGTTTATCGCTGTACAGTTGGAGGCCATAAGAGGCCGGATTATATGCTTGATGTAAACCTTCTCCAGTATCCTCCGAACCTCTATCCCAGGACAATGAGTAAGTAGTAGGAGCTCCTTCAACATTTACCCATTGTTTTCGGTACAAAGCCGTGATATTGTCCCCTACACGATTACCTGCATAGGCCGGGTTGATATTGATCATGTTGAACATATATTGCGAGTACATGTTTTGTTGTTGTGCCTTAAGCTGATTACCGGCAAAGAGGAAACAAAAACAAATTATAAATTGAATTTTTGATTGATTTCCAATAATCAACAGGCTACGAATCAGTTTAAATATCATTCTATTTTACTTATTTGTGTTTGTAAATTCCTAGTAAGGATTGGGAACGAATTATTATTACGTATTACGTCGCAGAGTAATGAATTTAAGTCCTTTTGCGACTACTTCTCCGGAGGAAATTTTTATTGCCTTATACGTTACGAAATAGGTACCTGTTGGAAGATCGCTTCCTCCATATAAACCATTCATTGACTTTCCATCCCAGTCATTTTGATAATCTGAACTCTTATAAACAACATTTCCGATACGATCAGCTACTTCAATATCTAACTTTAGCGAAGTATCGTGTGCAATCACAAATTTATCATTCACTCCATCTCCGTTTGGTGAAAAACCATCGGTTATAATAACGTTTATAACCGGTATCTTCGTTTGAGTATATACAGCCAGCATGGATGTTTTATCTGCATGTGATTTCAGACTAAAGTCGCCGAAGATAGCTTTCGCAGTCAGGTTAGCCTGATTGAAAACCAAAATAGTATCAGACTGACCTTGGGTGTTTACGTTCACTTCAATGCTGATAGAATCCAACTGACCGGCTCTCATTGTTAATCCGTCAATCAGGGTTTTTACGTTGCCCGATCCGTTATATAAACCATTAGCCGTTAAACCTCCTGAAGCTAAAATCTGAGTTACCGAGTAGGTACAACCCTTACTGCTAAATACATCGTCCAGATTATCTTCTACCTGGATGTTACGAATGGAATCGTTTGTATCATTATGTAAAGTAAGTGTATAAATCCAGCTAAAGCTACCATCATTGTTCATCGCCGGTTTACTGGATGTTTTTATAAATTCTGGCAATGGCAATACGTTTATGATCAATTTACCCGAAGCGGTATTACTGTTGTTGTCGATTATGATGTACGTAATGGTTGGTAGTACACCGTTATAATTCAATACAGGCGAGTAAGTGAATACACCATCGGCACCTATTGTTACTGTACCTGCATTCGGTATCGTTATTGTAGAACCCGGCTGATAGTTAATACCGCCTATACTAAAAGATATAAGCGAAGGTTTACCTCCATAAAATACAGAATCGTTGGCTAATACTGCACCCGTCAAAGGGCTATCTTCTAAAGTGTTTATTGAGTCATTGACAACCACCGGAGGTTTCACAATCATGGTAGCCAACGTAAATATCCCGTAACCTGACACTTTAGCAGTTATCGTTCCGGCAGTAGCATCGCCTGTAGTTGAAGTATTTCCTTCGTTTATCCATTTAACGCCATCCCAACGTGCCACGGTCAGTGTATTGAGATTAGCCGGTACAGGGGCACTTGTTTGGTTAACATTCCAACTCAGGGTGAGTTCCCCGTTGGTGACGGTAGTGCCGATGGTGTGATTTACCACCCAGTATTCCTTATCGCTTATGCTTGTAAGATCCGCCACTTTTTTTGTACGGGTATAACCGGCATTATCAGGATTCGTATAGAGATAGCGCGCTGCAAAGCAATCGGTAACTGCTGCAGGTGCCGAAATGGCGGCCGGACGATAAAAACCACCGTTGCCAATGGGGAAAGTAAAAGTGCTATTACCCGTTTTACTTACAAAGCCATCTACATAACTATTGGCAGAAGCATTGATGCAGACAGCACCGTTTTCCAACTGGAGCATATTCATCATGGTTTCGGGCGTAGTTTGCCGGGTAGTGAGTATTCCTTTGGTGAGGTTTAGCAGATGCACCACCGATATGTTTTGCTCCAGGTTATAGGCTATCGGTGTGAGCTGGCTACCGAACAGCAGACTGTAGAAACGGGTAGTGCCGCTACCCGCGATATGTTGCAGCGTATCACCGGCAAACATAGTTTGTCCCGGATTGACACCGAGGCTATTGTCGAAATCTACCCTGCCGTCGTTGGTAAAATTACCACTATACCATACGGTAGCGTTGTTCATCACCACACCAGTAGAAAAATTAATAAAGTCCATACCTACAAACTTCTGTCCTCCGGGATGCACCCAGTTGTTTCCCCAATTATATTCAGCTTGTTGTCCACGTACCAACACAGGAAGGAGTGCCAATAACAAAAAGAGGACATATAATTTGTTTTGTTTCATTTGTAGCTATTTATTAAATTCCTTTTCCCCCAGCGAACGACACATAGCCGAATGATTATGACTAAACTTTTCTGGTTTTGTATGCTGCGCTTCGCTTTTGGAACATTGTTTTCAGGAAACTGGTTTTTTAGCCAAACCTGACAACATGCAAGCACGCTGTCAGGTTAGTTTCCGGTCAATTGTCTTTGCTCTTTGCTCTTTACTTCTGCTTCAGTTTGCTGATAATCACCGCGGTGATATTTTGCTTGGGATCAATATAGATCAGCGTATTACGGAGCTGCTCGTAACTGAAAACCGTCGATATGCTGTTTGCACGCGCGTAATCGGCTATCACCACGTTCACTTTATTGATCAGGGGTTGAATCTCTTCGTTGTACTGAGTCTGTATCAATTTATCGTAAGTGGTCTGCTTTTCCTGCCATTGAATGGCCTCTTTCTCCAGCAAACCGACACGAAGAGTATCCGACACGCTCATCCGCTTCTTCAATTCCTGAATCGTCTCGGTTTTCTTGGGGGTATATGGGTTGGTCAGGGTCTCATACCGGCTCTGTACAGAGGCTATGGCTGCATTGACTTCCTTTGTATAATCCTGACGCAGCGTATTGATTTTGGTCATCTTCACCTTATAGTTAGGTAACGATAGTAATACACTGTCAGTGTAAATATAAGCCGTTTTTTGACTGAAAACATGTGCCGAAAACAACACCAATACTAGTACTAAAATTTTTTTCATTTGATTATTTATTTTTGTTTATTAATAGAAAATGCTTTTTATTATCTCAGGTCTCCTGTCCGGTCTCTTTCTGAATTACTTTTCCAACGTTTAGGAAGCCCTATATATACACTCGCACAATGCAAAACGTAGCGACGCTTTGGGTTAAAAATGTAAATGTAAGCCAATCGCCCTAGGGCAATCTATTTTAACGCGATCTCGATATAAGCGAATTCACAACGTGCTATAGTCAAATTGCTTATATGATAAATAAGGTTTTGTTTGGTAGCGATAGTTCATTCTACTAAGGTTTGACCTTATTTCTCTCAATATTTACCTTAGTAGAGAATCAGAAAATAAGGGTCAAAACCTTATTCCCTTATTTTTAAATAACATAGCGACTAAACGTGTAGATTTTTATATCGAACTCACGTTATTTTATTATAAATCTTCACCTTGGGCTAGATTATGCAAGCCTTACAGGCCATTCTTTCAATTTACACGTATTTATTTCGGGTTTCGCTTACCCACGGCTATTTATATTTAACTGCGTTCGACTGAGCTCACGCCGAAGTCTCACGCCGAAGTCTCACGCCGAAGCCTTCGGGGTAAACTATCAACTATCACTGATAACTGTTCACTGTTCACTGTTCACTGCCAACTGATAACTGATAACTGTTCACTGATAACTGCTAACTGCTAACTGTTCACTGTTCACTGTTCACTGTTTATTTCCTGCCGTGAAAAATAAATTCTCACAGCAGGAAATTTGTTTTTCCACAGCAGGAAATTTCTGCGCTTACGTTTATTCTTTTATAAACTTAGCGTCAGCCAGCATGGTTTTCAGTTTTGGACCGGGAGTAAAAATTACACCGGCATCTCTGATAGCATCAGCAGTAAGCTCGTCGGCAGTGGCTTTGCCTTCGCTACTCAGGGTAATGCGCAGACTGCCCAAATCGCCCAGACGAACGATGCGTCCTTCGGATAAGTCGTCCACTGCTTCATCTACCAATGCATACAACACCGCGCGGATGTCTGCTCCATTGACCGTACACGTTTTTTCAATACCCTTAGTCAATACTTCCAGTGTGGCATCCTGCCCCATAACTGGTGAAGCGTAAAATTTTTTTACACCTCCGCCAACCACTCCCGGTTGGCCTTTTTCAATCACTTTAAATTGAATCGCCATAATTGATTGTTTTTAATTGTTAATACTAAATTGCTATTATATATTATCTTCTCAATTGGGTCACCAGAATTAATCTTTATTCCCCTTTATCGAAGTAACATTTCCTGCGTTTTAGAACTCTATCAACCACCTCCTATCAACTACCTCTTATTGCATATCCGGCTTTTTCTTTTGTTTAACATGAGTTCGATGTAAAGATTTGCGTTCTACCTCGTTGGTTCCGGCGTTTTCTGTCCATCATTCACTTGCTTGTTCAATCCGCCAACTGGCGGAGTTGGTTCTGTTGGTATTCTATCATCCGTGGGTTGCACCCACGGCTATTTGTATTAAACCCCTTCGGGGTAAACTATCAACTGTTCACTGATAACTGCCAACTGCCAACTGTCCACTATTGAATTCCCAGTTTATTCATTACCTTTTCCATTTGTTTTTCGAGCAGGTCAATTTTCTGCTGTTGCTCCTTAACTTTCTGCTGTTGATCCTTAATTTCCTTCTGTTGCTCCTTAACTGCCTCAATAAGCACGGCCGTAAGGTGCGAGTAATTTACCGACAGATAGCCATTTTCATCTGTATCTATCAGTTGGGGGAACACTTTCTGTAATTCCTGAGCAATCACCCCTACCTGTGGTCCTTTGGCATATTTCTCCTGATCCTTAAATTCGTAGGTTACACCTCGTAACTGATCTATTTTGGACAAAGCATCAGTCAGTGTTTCAATGTTCGTTTTCAAGCGAACATCCGAATTGTCAAACGTACCCATTACTTTCAGGCCTCCGGTAAACCTTCCCGAACCATACACATCCAATTTATAGATAGGAGCCGTGGTGCCGATACCCACATTTACTCCATAAGAAACTACGCCGCCCAGTATTAATGAATTACTGGCGGTTACCTGAGCCATATACCCAATGGCAGTGGCATTGAATAGTCCATCGGGAGTAGTACGAGTACCATCAGTATAGCCTGCATTTGTTCCTATTGCCGTAAGGCCAACACCCGTTATATTATCATAAAGTGCACTCGATCCGATTGCAACGTTATCGTATCCACCTGTACTATTATAAAGTGCACTCGATCCGATTGCAATGTTATTCCATCCAGTTTGATTATAATAAAGTGAAAACGGTCCGATTGCAATGGCGTTATTACCGTTTGTATTATTCGCCAAGGATGCTTTGCCGAGTGCAACGTTATTGTATCCAGTTGTATTGGAATACAGGGATTGAGAACCGAGTGCAACGTTGTAAGAACCGTCTATATTATACATCATGCTTTGATAACCGATTGCTGTATTTCCATAAGCACTTGAACTATTCATCAGGGTTTGAAAACCAAGTGCAGTATTGTCATTACCATAATTATTAGCCGGGGTTGTTGAACCCTGTAAACTCCTGTACCCTACAGAAGTGTTCGTGTTTTCCCAGTACGAAGCGTAATTATTGACATACTGCTGGGAACTATACCCTATGGCTACACCACTTGATCCGGCTACATTAGAGTTAAGTGCATTTGTTCCAGATGCAACGTTGTTATAACCTGTTGTATTCTTTTGAAGTGCAATATTCCCAATGGCTGTGTTGTTGTCTCCCGTTGTATTAGTGGAGAGTACATATGATCCGGCTGCAACGTTGCCTTGTCCTGTTGTATTAGCAGCAAGTGTATTTGGTCCGGTTGCAACGTTGTAGGATCCTGTTGTATTAAACATAAGTGCATTTTTTCCAATGGCTATGTTTTCTAACCCTGATGAATTACTCTGCATTGTTTGATAACCGAGTGCGGTATTTCCAAGACCTGTATTATTAGCCGGTGTTCCAGAACCCATTAAACTATTGTACCCAACAGAAGTGTTCGTATTTGTCCATGCCGAAGCCGTATTATTGGCATAATACTGGGAGTTAGTCCCAAAAGCTACACCGTTTGATCCGGCTACATTATTGTAAAATGCACCATATCCAATTGCATTGTTGAAAGAACCTTTTGTATTAGAACCAAGTGCATTCTTTGCGATTGCAATGTTGCCATTACCTGTTGTATTCATATTAAGTGTCCAAAAGCCGGTTGCAACGTTGTCATGTCCTGTTGTATTAGCAGTAAGTGCATTTACTCCGGTTGCAGTGTTGCCATAACCTGTTGTATTAGCAAAAAGTGCATATGGTCCGGTTGCTGTGTTGCCATTACCTGTTGTATTAGCAAAAAGTGCATTTGTTCCTATTGCAGTATTGGTGCCACCTGATGAATTATACATCAGGGTTTGATAACCGAGTGCAGTATTTTCAAGACCTGTATTTGCAGAAGCTGTAGTTGAACCCTGTAAACTCTGGTACCCAACAGAAGTGTTCGTGTTTGTCCATGCCGAAGTCGTATTATTGGCATAATACTGGGAAAAATACCCTAGGGCTACACCGTTTGAGCCAGCTACATTAGTGTAAAGTGGACTTGTTCCAGTTGCAGTATTGTTGCTACCTATTGTATTATTTTGAAGTGAAGTATTCCCAATGGCTGCGTTGTTGCCTCCCGTTGTATTAGCATAAAGTGCATTTGTTCCGGTTGCAACGTTGCCTCCTCCTGTTGTATTAGCAAATAGTGTATTTGCTCCAGTTGCAACGTTGAAGGATCCCGTTGTATTTTTAGAGAGTGCGTCAGACCCTGTTGCAATGTTATAGGTCCCAGTTGTATTAGCCATAAGTGCATTTGCTCCAGTTGCAACGTTATAGGTCCCAGTTGTATTATTGTAAAGTGCATTTGATCCGGTTGCAACGTTTTGGAATCCTGTTGTATTAAACATAAGTGTCATTTTTCCAATGGCTACGTTATCATACCCTGATGAATTATTCATCATTGTTTGATAACCGAGTGCAGTATTGTTGGCACCGGTATTATTAGCCGGTGTTGCTGAACCCATTAAACTCGCGTACCCAACAGAAGTGTTCGTGTTTGTCCATGCCGAAGTCGTATTATTGACATAACGCTGGGAGTACAGCCCAAAAGCTTGACCGTTTGATCCGTTTACATTAGACCAAAGTGCACTATATCCGGTTGCAGTATTGTTGATACCTGTTGTATTAGCAGCAAGTGCAGTGTACCCAATGGCTGTGTTGCTGTCTCCTGTTGTATTCAAACCAAGTGCATTATATCCGGTTGCAACGTTGTAGAAGCCTGTTGTATTCGAACCAAGTGCATTATATCCGGTTGCAACGTTGCTATAACCTGTTGTATTAGCTGCAAGTGCATTTCCTCCACTTGCAACGTTGTAGGATCCCGTTGTATTATTACCGAGTGCGCTATACCCTGTTGCAACATTCCAAATCCCAGTTGTATTCGCATCAAGTGTAATACTCCCAATGGCTGTGTTGGCGCCTCCCGTTGTATTACTCATCATTGA
>Ga0302292_1000806_pt1 | contig 21207 bp, 10 predicted proteins | sample III_Fen_N2_1_FD_194553 | JGI IMG/M metagenome (GOLD analysis project Ga0302292, IMG submission 194553) | Peat permafrost microbial communities from Stordalen Mire near Abisko, Sweden - III_Fen_N2_1 | ecosystem: Environmental > Terrestrial > Soil > Wetlands > Permafrost | place: Sweden: Abisko...
CAGTTTGTACACCAACATAAGGAGTTGCATTTCCAGTAATTTCAACTGTTGTGGAGTATTGACCTTTATTTACTTCAACAAAGTATTTGCCAGCAGGCAATTTAGCGACATCGGTTTTACCGGTGGCATCAGCAGTATCCACAAATACGCGGGTCCATTTGTCTTCGGCACGTTTGACGGTGACCATCATATTGGCGAAGTAAAGTCCAGCATCAAATGCAACATCATATTTGGTAGTGACTGTCGGATCGGGCACTTGATAGGGCAAGTAATATCCACTGGTCGGAGTATTGTTCACTTTTTTGACGGTATCGGTTGCGCTCATGAATGCTTGACCCGATTGGTCAAATTTCGGATAATCATAATCGGCGTCCAAATCGGTTGTAGTTACTGGGATGAATTGCAACAAGGAAAAACCATATTCCGTTCCCGTGCCACCACCTGTTTCTAAAGAAAGCATATGAGTACCCGCTCTAGTAATGGTTGCCTTTCCGCAATAGATATCATAATGCTTGACCGTTCCTGTTCCCGTAAATAATACAGATTGTTTATTTGGAGCCGTAGCGGTGGTGACAGAGAAAAACTGACGTTTGGTTGTATCAGTCGGCGCGACTAGCAAAACAGAGTCTAATTTAGGGTTTAACACATAAAAAGTTCTCGCTGTCCCACTTGAAAAGGAAACGCCCAAATAAATTCGATAGGTCCCTGGATTCAAATAGGGAGAGATGAAGTGCATGTAGGTGGCTCTGTTCGGGCCAATGGCTAGTGCGGCCTGATGCCCGTATGGAGCGGCAATCAAGCTATTGGAAGGCAACGTTTTGTAAGCAATAGAAGTACAATTGGCTGTAGCAGTCCAAGAAGCCGCGCTATGCCAATACATGTGTGCTGCCATACCATCACGAGTTACAGAAGCTACAGATCCATAATTGAATTCAGGTGCGTCTGTAATTGGATAATACACCGGGTACGGTATCAAATCCGCTGAAAAGGCACCGTAAGTCAGCAAACTGAGGAAGAGCGTCAAGGACAACTTCCTAAGTTGTAGAGTAAAGTTTTTTTTCATAATTAAAGTATTAGAGGTAAATAATAGGACACCAATAAGCAGGTATGAGTGAATTCATACCTGCTTCGATTGTAAATATAATACAGTTTTTAGCCTATTCAAACTTTGCAGGCAAATACCAGTTGGATTCGTCATCTTTAAATGTCTCGGGCGCAGGTTTGCCATTCTTGGCGAACTTGGCTCCAATCAAGTCATTCAACAATTTGGTGCCGGTGCCGGCTTCTTCTTTATTCCATCTTTTGGCAATGCGCAGGATGTCCGTCCAACGATGACCTTCAAAGGCAGATTCCAGAGCCATTTCATCCAAAACGGACTTTTCCCAGAAACGAACTTCGGACAAATGAGTGGCGGTGGTATCATAAACAGCGTTGACCAAACTTGCCCTGTTGCGGATGCCGGTGGAGCTTCTCCAAGGACCACGGTTGTAGGGCACATCGGTTTGTCGGGCATCAAAATCGAAAGGTGCCTCAAAGTATTTTCCACCCGTCCATCCGGACATGCTTACAGAGTCACCCGGATAGGCAGTTCCGTTGGGTTTTGTGAAATTGAACACCCCGGTAATGCCATTATTCAGGAACGCTTTTGTCAAATTGCGGTACGCACTTTTTGGCTTCAAGGTATCGCCATTTTCGTAACCTCCCAAAGCGGCATATCGGTTGCATGCTTCCGCATATTCCAAATTCACAATACCTGAACGGTATATGAACCATCTTCCGGCAACTTCGTAGGGTTTGGAAGGTACATAGTCGTATGAATACTTGGTGATGACCGGTTTGCCTGGTACGTCTTCTTTATAGGAACCTCCTTTGCCACGACCGTCAAATACATAACCATTGCTTTGCACCTGCGTGCCCCAGAAATTGTCAATTACATTTTGGGAAGGTTTCAGCAAGTATTTGCCTGCACCTTCATCATCAAACAAACGGATGAACGGATAGGTCGGAGCATAACTCTTGTCGAAGGTCATACAGGTGATGTGCTCGTTGGTGGCGTAGGTATTTTCCATACCATAGGAGAACATCAGCGACCAAAGGTTGACCAATGAACTTACGTCATTGCCCAGATAACGAGTATAGGTTATGGCGAAAGAACCTACAAAAGAACCCTGATACACCCAAGAGTAGTTTTTGTATTTGATTGAATTGGTTTCTACCAAACGATTAAAGTCACGAATGGTTTTGGCTGCATCATAGTACCTGCCGTCCCAGAGATAGAGTTCAGCCAGAAAGCAACGTTTATTGATGAAATAGTTGGCCAGATTGTGGCCGTTGAAAGCGGAGTTCATTCCGGAGGCCGAGGTGTATTGCTCCAACGTGGGATTGGCTTCCATGGCTAAAATCAGGGTAGGAATCAAATGATCCAGGTCCAAATAGGAGGAGGCCGGCAACTTCAAATCGGCAAGTGACTTGATGGGTTCGGTCACATAGGGTATTTTACCGAAGATGGTTCCCAGTTGGAAGTAGGTCCAGCAGCGAACGGTCATTACATCGGAATACAATTCATTGTACTCGTCGTCCGTGAATTTATGGTTCGCTTTCATTTCGTTGAAATGGTACAGAATGTCGTTGCAGTTCTGAATTACTGAATAATACGGAACCGTGTTGGCATAGGGATTGTTGGCATCGCTCGTAAAATAGCTGATGTCCTGCAAATCTTGGTTGGCGTTGGTGGTCACATCCATCAAGTCCGCCCTGAGTTCGTTCAAAACAACGGTTTGTTCAGCCAATTCCATCACTTTCCCATAGAGTCCCTTTACAGAGTTCTTGGCATCGGCGATGTTACGGAAGGTATCCGACTCATTCAGCACTTCCAGTGTATTGGCGTCAATACAGGAAGTCAGCATTGCAGATGTGAGCAATAAGAGGCCGATTAGATATTTATAAACTTTCATAGTCCTTCAAATTAAAGTTTGATTGGGTTACAAGCCGATTTTCACACCAAGAAACACAGCGACAGGTTGCGGGCAAATGGCCGCATCAACGCCATAATACAAGGGATTTTCACTTTGGCTGAATTCGGGATCCAAGCCTTTATACTTGGTGAGGGTCAGCAAATTTTCACCGGTCATGAATACATTGATCGATTCAATGAACTTGCTCTGCATGGGCACTTTATAATTCAATGTAATGGTCTTCAATCGCATGTAGGAACCGTCTTCAATCCAACGGTCTGAGAAACGGCTGTTTCCCATCGGGTCGCCCCAGGTTGCCTTGGGCACCGATGTGACTTGTCCGTCGGCTCTCCATCTGTTCAAGACAGACAGCGTCTGATTTTCGTAGCCTGACATGGATTCCAGTGCGGCACGGGTGTAGTTGTACAAGTCGCCGCCGATGGAATAGCCGATTTTGGCATCCAACGTGAAATTGTTGAAAGTAACCGTACTTAAGATGGCGCCATAGACGTCTGGGTTCGGGTCACCAATGACCACGCGGTCGGCGGAATTGATTTCCTTACTGGCATCCTGATTAACAAAACGAACATCGCCACCTGTAAATGGTTTTTGAATGGCGCCGTTCATGATGTAAAGGCCTGCAGCCTCGGCTTCAGCCTGTGTGGCGTAAATGCCGTTGGTCTTGTACCCGTAAAAAACGCCGATGGGCTGACCCACTTTCGTCTGAACGGTCGCGCCGTTGATGACGGTTTCCAACGTGCCGCAATCCAAGCGGGTAACGTTGTTCTTGTATTTGGAGATGTTCAATCCGAGGTCCCAATTGATCTCACCGCTGATGACGCGGCCGTAAACGGACAGGTCAATCCCCTTGTTGGTCATCGAACCACCGTTGGAAAGATAGGAGGTGAAACCAGAGAACGCGGGAGCGGCTGAATACGTGATCATATCCTCAATGTTGTGGCTGTAAACATCCAGCGACAGGTGCATCCGGTCATCCATGAATGCCGCGTCAACACCCAAATTTATTTTGGTGGTGATTTCAGGGCGCAATTTTGAGTTGGGGATGTTGCCAAGCACCAAACCGTTGTAACCGAGGAAACCTTCGGAAGTATAGTATTTCTTTTGCTGATAATTTCCGATGTCATCGTTGCCGGTCTTGCCAATACTAGCGCGTACTTTCAGGAAATTGACTGCGTTTACATCGCTCATGAAATCTTCCGAACTGACCAACCAAGCGGCGGAAATCGTTGGGAAAACTTTCACTCCGGTGTAACGGGAAGACAAGTCAGCCGTCAATATGGCCGATGCAATGTATTTGTTGGCAAACACATAGTCCGCATTGCCATAGAAAGACATCCAGTTCTGTTCGCCGAGTGAACCCCCGATCTTGCGCAGGTTGGCATCGCCGTAACCAATGGATTTGAAGTTATCGCTGGCTGAATTATAAGCCAAGGCAAAGTCATTCTCCGTCTTTGAATTCTGATACCGCATGCCAGCATGCGCCGTCAGATTTGATTCAGCATTGAATTTTTTGGTATACGACAGATGCGCGTCGGAATAAAGCACGAACCAACGTTCCACCCGATGTTTGGATTCATTGGTAACCACTGCATTGGCCAAAGTATCGTGCGCCACACCTTCGGAGGGCAGGAATACACGCTCGCGGTCTTTGTTGAAATTCAGGCCGAAAAGCCCAGTTAATTTCAAGTTCCTATTGAAGTCATAGTCGAACCCTAGGCTCCCGTTAAACCGGTAGTTCAAGTTGCGCAACACCAAATTGTCGGCCAATGCCTTAACATTGCTGACACCAAATACGTCGGCTGCTTCGAGGTTCGGAGAAGGCAAACCTTCCAGATTGAAGGTACTGACACCCGTAATGGGTGCTTTGACCAACGAATTGTATAGGAGGTTCGACGTGCTTCCGGCACCTTCATTTTGCATGTAACGGGTACCATACGAGAAACTCATGTTCGTATGGGCTTGAAACTTCTTGGAGATGTTGATGTCTGAATTGAACCGAGTATTGAAGCGGGTGTAATTGGTGTTGGAAAGTATGCCATCTTGAACTAGATAGCCCATGGAAACAGCATACAGAGCGGTTTGGTCACCCCCTTTGATATTGATGTAGTAATCCTGATTGCGGGCCATTTCGTAAGCCATGGACTGCCAATTGGTGTTGTTGGCATAACGGTAAAAATCGGAATTGCCACTGTAACGGCCATATTTGTCGGCAACGGGCTTGTCCTGGTTGAAGTAGGGCAATGCCTGAATCTCCGAAGCCGTCTTCCCGGAAGTAAGCAACAAATCGCTCAAGTAAGATTTGTATTGGGTTGCATTCAAAAGTGGCAGATCAAGGGGAGTAAAGCTCATTCCAGTATTGACGGTGGCGTAAATCTTGGTGGCTGCGTCCGTTGCTTTCAGAGAATTGATTAGGATGACTCCATTGGAAGCTTTGCCTCCGTACAAGCCCGAACCATCTTTCAAAACGGTGATGTTTTCGATATCCTTCACGTCGATGGACGAAAGGGGATTGCTCTGATAACCGCTGATCAAGGACTTGAAGCCATAGTTGTCAAAGGGAACACCGTCCACTACAATCATCGGTTGCGAGGTTGCCACCAATGAGTTGAAGCCCTGCAGGAACATATTCACGCCGCTGGCAACCTGTCCTGAACGAGATACCGCATTCAAACCGGCTACCGTTCCTTGAAGCAATCCATCGGGAGTTGCAGCAATGGAGCTGCTCACACCGGGACTTGCCGAATTGACCGCATAAGTGGAATTAAGGGTAGATTCCAAACCAAAAGGAGTCATCACCATGGTTTCAACACCCTTGTAACCTTCTTCGTACATCTTGACAATCAGATTTTTACTTCCGGTGATGTACAATTTACGGGTGGCATAACCAGGAGCGGAAACCTGCAATATTCGAGCCGCGCCATTTTCCTTCCTTTCCGTGACAATCAAGGTAAAAGCACCTTTATCTTCCGTCATGACGGGCTTTGCTCCTTCCAGAGTCAACCTGGCACCGGCCAGCACATTACCGGTCAAGGCACTTACAACGGTTCCGCTCACCTTGATGTCGGAGCTCCCGACTTGTCCAATCATGGTGCTGGTTCCGACGAAGATCGTCACAAAAAGCACAATAAGAGATCTTATTTTCATCGCTAACGTATTTTATAATTATTGACCGGGATCAATGACGGGAACCAAACGGATGTAATCCAAGAATATCGAACCGCCTGTCGTTCCAACTTCCAAGGCTGAATTGGATACCCAAAGGCTTGCGTTTCCAAAAGAAGTACAAGGCAACTGATCGACTACATATTCAGGATGGGTTAATAGAGGTGCGCTGGCAATTCTCAGATTCTTGGTTGCTGCCGGAGTAGTGATGGTTTTCCACATGTGCAACTGCGTTTCCACATTGTTTCCAGCTACATTCTGACCAATAAAGACGATGGTGTCGTTAAAATTGTAATTCAACAAAGTCGATGAATGTGTCAAGGCCGGAGAACCCGGATTGGAGAAAAACAACTTTTGCGAAATCAGTAAGTTGGCTGCAATATGTGTTGGTAAATTATCATACGATTTCCAATAGATCTTGTAAGGCACCGAGTTCAAAGTTGGGGTGTATTTCAAGGAAGCATTATTCACATTCGTACAATACAGGGTGGGTGAATTTGTTGTCCCAGTAGTTGCGTAGGCCCAGTAGCTGTTTGCTCCGACCACATTCCTACCGGAAACCACGATGTCGTATCCTCCACTAGCCCAAGAATACATTCTTTTGGAGATGGTCGAATAAGGCATGGTCGCTCCAACATAGTTTTCAGCCTCGATGCGAATTTCTTTCACCTTGTTTTGATACATTTTCACATCAACATTGCCTACTTCGTAAACCTTTCCGTTCGAAGCGGTGTAATCCACATCAATAGAGCCGGTAGGAATGATGACTTTAACGCCATCCACCGTTATAGCCGTATCACCGTTAACGAGATTCACAGGTAACAAAATCATATCCCTTGTGACCTCACGGGTTAGTTGCAAATCGGTTGCAATTGGGTCGAAATCTGCCACATAAGCCAAAAGAACTGGATCATAAGTGGTTCTATTGATTGTAAAATACGGTTTGTATTTTAATTTCATCTTTTCAAAGGTCGATTCTTCCAAAAGCAAGAAAGAATAAGCGGAATCCTCCTTGTTGATGCCGTATCTGCTCAGCCATTCGTTTCTTTGAACCCAAGCCGTATCGTAAATGGGGCGTCCATGTTTGTCCAATCCAAGTTGGTAGCTCAAATCCATATCCATGATGCTGTCCGTCTGACTTTTCAGGAACTTCACCTGAGGATAATCCTTGAATGCGTCTTGGTTCAAGTACTCCCAGATGTTCATCTTAGGAACCAAAAGTGCGCTCAATTTATGGATGACACCGTTTGCGGCCAAAATGTTATGGTCTCCAACTGTTAGGCCATCGATGGTACTTCCGGTTGTCGGCAGCCATTTTCCGTTTAGCATCTTTATTTTGCTCACTGCAAATGCGTCGGAAACGATGGGGAAACTTTGGAAAGCGACACAATTCTTGACATAACCACGAAGCAATTCGATGTTGTTCAAGTCAATACCAGTCCAGGCGCTATTTGTCGGGGCAAAAATAGTATAGGATTGAGCATTGATCAATACTGAATCGTAGCCTGTCGTCTCCAGTACCTGAACAAACGTAGATAAATCGGCTTGTTGTTTCAACACATCGATGACAGAGGCATTCAGACTTGAATCGTTGACCTTTACATGTTCATCCCATGGGTTGCACGCCGCAAAAAGACTCGCCAGCAACCCGATGGTCAAACACTTTGTAACATTTATTAATCTCATAATAGCTTGTTTTTTGATTAATAGGTACAAACATTATCTCCAGTACCCTGATAATTGGCAGAAACTTTCACGTTGTAAGGCCAGATATCACAGTCACGTGTATCCGGATAACACCATTTTCCTCTGATGTCAACTCTCGGCCACAACTGGTCTTCGTCAACAGGAATGAATTGAATCATATCCCAGGACGATTCTCCGGAGCGTCCGGTCAAATCTTCAAAACGGAAAGTATGACGTCCAGTTGATTCAACAACGATGGTTCCCAAAATACGGCTGTTCATGACACCGCCCGTACCGCCTTTGGCTGGATAAATCTTCCAACCGTTGGCCAGATTTTCTTCGACGGTACCACCTGGATAGTAATCAGCCAAATTGAACACATACGGCAATACCTGGTCATCCCTACCTTCCTGACGGAAAATGGCACGGAATGTAGTGGTTTGTTCACGACGCCAACACACCCAAACTTTGTATTTTCCGGCAACCAACAAAGGTAGCTTCCATTCAAACCAAGAATTGATGGTCGGAGAGAATCTAAAACGCATGTTGTCACCATATACATATTGATTCTTCAAATCCAAGGATGTGCTCGTCATAGCGCCATAACACGTGTAATAAACGTTGTTGAGGGCAGGTCCACCCCATTCGACTTCGGAGAGGTCGGCAGGCGCAAAGCCGATGGATGCTCCAGACTTGCGGTAATCTTTTGAAGAAATGATTTCAGGTTGCATGGCCATATCCCAATAAACCCTGTAAGCTGAACGATTCTTGATTTCAATGTGGCCACCAATGTGTTGGATGACACCGTTGGAGCAAGCCAAATCGGAATAGTCACTACTCCTATTCAACGCAACACCAGGTTCAATGGTTGAACCAATTTCATAATAGTTCACAAGTAAAGTTAAGCCATTCAACTTGAAGGAAAGTGATTGATTCTTTACAGTCGACTCCAAAGCTGAAGCATACAACAAATCTCCTATGTATTTCAAAGAAGGAATGAAGTGATAATCGGCAAATTGACTCAGCAACATGTTGTCGCTTTTTTCATCCGGTTGATTTTTGCGCAAACGAACCAACAGCTTGTTCTTGATGGTATCAAGTGAAAGCGCCTTAGTGTCAGGATTAAGCGTTCCGTTTACCAAACTTTGTGTTATTCCTATGCCCAAACCTATGTAGCTTTGATTGTCCTGGGCAAGAAATGTAAACCATAAGGAATCCTGTACCGAAACAGCCATGCTATCCGGAGAGAACCGGCTGTAATGTAGCACCAAATATTTTGAAATGGAGAACATGGAATCAGGCAAATTGGCAATGCCCTGCATCATATCATTTTGCGGAGGGGTCAGCACTGCGTCAACTACGTGCAAAATTCCGTTATCGCAGGAAACATTGGTTGTCAAAAGGTTGCCTTGACGATTCATACGAATATAAACATTACCAGCATCATCCGACAACGTCTTATTTGTCAAGTACTTACCGGAGACTGTCGGAGAAGGCAATCTTCCGTCCTCAAAGTCGGTGGTTTTGACAGAGTCTCTAATGATGTGATAACGGAGAATGGAATCCGCTTGTAATTTTGTAAGCTCCGAGATATCCGTTTTGCCAATGGAAGTCAAATACGTTGCAAAAGCCTCATTGGTGGGAGCAAAAAACGTATAACTGCCATATCCGTGAAGCATCCCTGCGAAACTAGACATTTGAATCAATTCGTTGCAAGTGCTCAAATCGGCATTTTTTTGAACATATTCATCGATCAACAAGCCGTCGGAGACTCTATAAGTGCCGTTTTTATCCATGGTTTCCACACAGGAAGTCAACACCAATGCAATCAGTGCCGGGATAAAGAAGAAGAACCTCTTGATTCTATTAAAACGTAGAGTTGTCATCTTGCTTAATTATTATTTGTAAAATGGATTTTGAACTAAAACCTTATTTGCATCCAACTCATCTTGTGCGATGGGCAAATAATGGAAATCGTGGTTTTTGAGTTTCGTCTGCAAGCTGGTCACTTTAGCGGCGGATGCACCATAAACGGCCATGTTGTTCAGATAAACCAAGCCAGGGCTGCCAGGACCGCCATAATTGTTGCGTTTCGCATAGCGCAAGGCATCAAACCAACGTTTGCCTTCGAACATCATTTCACGGATACGTTCTTCATAGACGAACTTGTCCATCGTGGTGCAATCCAAATCGGTTACTTTTTTTACTTGGGAGCACAAATCGGTCGTTTCAGTTGCATTGGAGCGGTCTCTGATGGTCTTGACCAAATCCCAAGCTTCGTTTAACGTCTGGTACATCGTACCAGTCGTATCACCCGCTGCTTGCAGTGCCTTTGCCTGTTGAACCAAGGCTTCAGCCTTAATCAGATAGATTTCAGCCAATCGATAGATGATGGGGTTGCCTGTCATGGTGGCTCTGGTACGAATGGTGCTTAAAGCGGCACCATCTCTGGAAATACCCATGGGTTTCCAAACGAAACTACCTTTGTAGCTCACACCTTCTCCACGAATATCAATGACACCTCGGTCAACTTCCGAAGGCAGGAAATAGAGCTCTCTAAGTGCCGTTGTATTCGCATAAAGGTAACCGGATGGTTGAAACAAAGTCCAATAATCGTAATTCGGGAAGTCCACCTCACGTTGCAATTCAAAAATGCTTTCGTCGCAATTTCCCACATAGTACATTTTGTTGAAGAAGTCGCTGATGGACGATTCATAGGCGTAATAAACCGTATCTTTCTCCCCAGTCAGCGCATTGTCCACAATATTCTGATAACGCATCAGTGAATTGTCGGCATACAATAGGCTTATTTTACCTGAATTGATGATTTTGTTGCAATTGGTGATGCAGTTCGCATAGTCTTCTTTCCAGAGGTACATGTCAGCCAACAAGGCATAAGCGCCATAGGCGGTAAATCGGCCTTTGTTCTCTGCAGGGTCCAAACCATAACTGGTAGGAAGTGAAGGTACTGCCGCTTCAACATCCTCAATCAAGGAATCCAAAATGGCTGAACCGTCCGTCTTGGGTATCTGGAGATTCTGGTCGTCGCTTACGATGGCTTGCGTTTGAAAAGGAACGTCTCTAAATGTGCGCACCAGGTAAAAATACATCAGGCTCCGGATGGCAACCGCTTCCGCTTGATAGCTGGCCAGTTTGGCAGGAGTGAAAGACTCATCCGTTTTAAGTACATCGGGGCCGAAATCAATAACCGTATTGCACTGATTGATTACCTTATACAACTGGTCCCAAGAACAAAGCGTGTTGGTCGGAACGATTTCACCGTCCATAATGGCTTGGACAGCCTGTCCATTGGCTGAAGTCAATAGGTTGGGCATTAAGGTTTCGCCGCGAAGCTCTCCCCAAAGATACATGCGCATGTCAATGCCAGTGGTTAGAATACTGGAATAACAACCGATGGTCGAAGCCAAAACTTCTTCCTTGGTGGTCCAGTAATTATCCTTGATAACACCGTCTTCGGGTTGCAACGTCAACCATTTGTCGCAGGATGAAAACAAAGCGATCAGAGCCATTGGCGCAAAAATGGTTGCCTTTTTTAGGTTTCTCATAAATATCGTACTCATCATTGCTTCGAATTAAAAATTAAGGGTCAAACCCACAATATAGTCTTTCTGACGGGGAGCCATACCTGTATCGTAACCGTTGGCACTCACTTCAGGATCTTGTCCGGTATAATTCGTCCAGACAAAAAGGTTTTGTGCGGTGAACCAAAGAGATAATGCCCTGACGTCAAATTTCTTCAGGAATCGTGAATCGACCTGATACTTCACGGTCAACGAACGGAAACGCAGAAAAGAGGCGTCTTCAACGAAACGGTCGGAGCCCAACCAGTTGAAACCGGTATTGTACAATGCCCGTGGCAACAGATCCGTTGGAGCGGCAGCCACTTCTTCGGCTGTTTCATACGTGTGTCTGAAACGTCTCAGAACGGCCATGCTCTGGTTGTTGTAGTCGTACATTTTCTCCATGTTCATCTTGACTTGGTTGACGGCGTCGTTGCCCACACGGAAATTGAAGAAGGTGTTGATGGTCCATTGTCTTTTCCAAGTGATGCTGGTTCCGAAACCACCAAAGAACATCGGATTGTTGTCGCCCAAATAGACGACGTCCTGGTAGTTGATGTTACCATCCTTGTTGACGTCCTTGTACTTGGCATCACCGGGTTGAAATTGGTAATCAACTGAGGTGCCTGCACCGAACTTCATGTACAAAGGGACGTAATTGTTGTTTGCGTCGTACGTATAGATTTGGTTGCCATTTTTATCGACTGCTATGGTCTGATCCTCATTCAAATAAACCCCTTCATACTTGTAACCGTAGAAAGAACCGATGGGCTGATTCAGGATTTTGCGAGTGAGATAGCTTCCGTTTTGATTCCAGCTTCCAGATTCGGTCGAAACATATTTGGAAAGGCTGCGGATAAAGTTCTGAGAACGGGCCATGTTGAAGTTCACGTTGAAAATCCAATCCTTGGATTTGACCGGTGTGGTCTGGATGCTCAATTCCCAACCAATGTTGTCCATTCGGCCAACATTCATAAAGGAGACGGTGGCAAAACCGGAGGAGGAAGGCAAAGTCAAGTTCGGAAACAGCTGGTCGTCACTGCTCTTGAAATAATAGTCGTAGTCCACATTGATTCGGCCGTCGAACAGGATGAGGTTACCGGCAATGTTCGATTGCGTGGTCTTTTCCCACCTTAGGTTGGAAAGCTGCAGGCTGGTCGGATAGGTTCCGATGTAGCCAACGTAATTGTAATTGTAAGAAGAGTAGTTGCTATACTGCAAATAGTTCTTGGTCGGCTCGTTTCCGTTGAAACCCCAACTTCCGCGGATACTCAAGTCTGTCAGCCATTTGGAGAAAGATTTCATGAACGGTTCGCCCGAAACACGCCAACGGCCAGAGAAAGAGGGAAAGTCGCCATATCGGTAGTTCGGACCGAATTTGGAGCTACCGTCCCTACGGATGGTGGTGGTAAACAGGTAGCGGTCGAGCACCGAGATGTTCGCCTGGGAGAACAAGGCAACGCCTCGGTCTCTACTTACGCCGGAGTTGATGCTGAATTCAGTGCTACCGATGACGCGACCCCCGATGGAGGGATCTTGCAACAAAGATGAAGCGGAATTGGCGGTCGAAGTACTGTAAGACTCACTCGTAGTAGAGGTCGAATTGGCACCGAAAAGCACACTCAAGTTTACCTTGTCTCCCAATTTGGGCGTCCAGAACAATTTGTGATAGTTCTGCATGGTGAAGCCTTCGGCATCGGTTTCGGTAGCCTTGTTCACATAAACGCTGGTCCAGTCAAGACCTGTTGCCGTCTGAGGCAGGAATCCTTTTGTCTTGTCGTTTCCAACGTCGAAACCAATGTCCAACGTATACCTCCAAGTCGGAGAAATGATGTAAGTCAAGTTCAATTTCGGGATGATCTTTTCACTCAGAATATCAAGATTTCCTTCCTGGGACAGGGCAACCGGATTGTAATTGCTGGTTTGGCTGCCCGTAAAGGTGCCCTGTTGGTTGTCCTGCGGTGTGAAGTAATTCGAAGTCAAGATACCGGTATCCGTATATTCCCAAGGGCTTTGGTTGGGCATCTTGGTATATGCACGGCTGCGAATGTCGGTAAAGTAGTTTCGATAGTTGGTACTGTGCGTATAGGAAATGTCAGCGGAGAAACGCAACTTTTCGGACACGTCATAGTCTATGTTCATACGAGTGCTCAAACGGTTGAAATTCGGACCGACCGTGGTACCTTTCTGATCCCAATAACCAGCGGAGAAACGGTAACGAACTTTTGACGTACCACCACCGATGGAAACGGAATGGTCGTTGGTTTGTCCCAATTGAGAGATATCCTTGATCCAGTTGGTATTTTGCCCGTAGTTGTAATAGTAATAAGGATTGTTTGTATCGTAAGCAAATTCAGGATTGGCGGACATGTCCATTTGAACGCCTGCATTCAGAACGGATTCCAATATTAAGGTGGAATATTGGTTACCGCTCAGCATGGGAATGGCCGCTGGTTGATAGGAGGTCGTACCTTTGTAGGTATAGCCAACAGAGGGAGGGCCAACATTACCACGCTTGGTGGTGATCTGTAGAATACCGTTTGCAGCTTTGGAGCCATAAATGGCCGTAGCGGCAGCATCTTTCAATACCGCGATGTCCGCGATATCGTCGGTGGCGATGTTCAACAATTGGGAGTATTCTTCCTGACTGGCATTGGCGAAGTCGAATCCGGTGACAGAAGCCTCGAAAATCTGACCATCCACTACGATAAGGGGTTGTGAGTTCCCATTGATGGACGTTGTACCACGAATACGAATGGACATTCCGGCACCAGGGTCACCGGAAGAGGCGAATACGTCCACCCCAGCCATACGGCCCTGGATGGCGTCGTCGATGGAGGCGGAAGACAATTCGGCAATTTCCTTCGTATCCAGTCGGACCATGGAAGAGGTCAGATCGCGTTCAGCAATGTTCATCATACCAGCCTGAACTTGCTTCTTGGCGGTGACAACAGCCTCCCTCAAAGTGACGGATTCTTCATCCAGGCTGATGGGGACCACGGTCCTGCCTCCAATCAACACTTCCTTCGGTTTGAAACCGATGTATTTGCAGGTCAATTTATTGGCAGTGTTGGTCACCAACATACTGTAGTTCCCGTCAAGGTCGGATACGGCTGTGGTAACAATACGGCCATCCTTGTCGACTTCAAATACAGGTGCCGAGGGTAGCGTTGTGCCATCCGTTGAGGAGAGGACCTTTCCGCGAATCAAGACTTTGGCCTGTGCAAAAAGCGGAGCTGAACTCAGACCCAAGAATCCAATCAAAAGGCATACGATGACGGTGGCTCTTTTCATGTCATTTATTTTGGTGCATGCTTGTATCATAGGTGTAATTATTTCGTGTATACGTTTCATCAGGACTTACTTGTCAACAAAGTTTATATAACCGTTGACCTCATGAATGACAGCCTTGCAAGCCATGCGATTACTTCTGGTCACCTTGTAATCACCTGTTGCCCGCGCCGTAATCTTTGTCCTGGAAACCGTCAACCAGCTGGCCGCGCCAACACTAACGGATGGATTTCCTTGTTCCAAAACCGTGTTGCCACGTTTGATGTCCGTTGCATAAAAACGTAACGAATAGGTCGTTCCCGTTCCAGAATAATATTTATAAGCCACCACCTGTGTCTTTTCATTGGTCAACCCAAGTCTGTCACTCGTAATGGTGAGCAATGTCGGGCAAATCTGTTGCTTCGGGTCGTCTGACAACGGGGAGAACGGGTAGATGATGGGTAGGTTGTCATCCGGGAAAACTCTGCCGACTAGGAAATGGCTCTGGCAAAACCGAAGTGCCTTGTCCGTTCCCTTTGGATCGGATTCAGGGTCAATGATGGCAGGATACAGACCAGCAGCTTTTGCAGCAGTCATGGCCGTATTGTTAGGCATTAAAATCGTATAATAGTTGGCAGCTTTAACACCTAGTAAATCATCATTGGTTTTCGATTTCATTACTGCATTAACTAAATCCACAAATGCTGAAACTTCAGCATTCTCTTTTTTAGCCAATTGAATATAATACCAAAGTGATCGGTCGGCAAAAACGGAGTCAGCCGTAGCAGTGGTGCGTCGGGAATATTTCAACAAGCGGTCGGCTTTGAACACATGGCCGTTGGTGGATTCTTCCACCGGGGTAAGCGTGATTTGGGAAGGCACTGCTGGAAGATTCCGCTCTTCGTCGACATCACCGACCATCTGCATCTTGTTATTTTTGAAACGAACCATCTCACCATTGTTCGTGACACGGAATTGCCAGCTGTCATAGGAGGCGATACCGGTTCCGGCCAAAATGGCGGGAGTCAAATCCGCACCTTTATAGACAACGCCTGCAATGGTATCTCTGTAACCAAGGAACATGGCATTATTGATGAGCCTTTTCATTCGGGTGGCACCGTTAGCATCGCCCAATACGGGGTGATTGAAAATGGAGGTGATTTGATTCCAGGTGAAACCATCGGCTTTCAACAAGTCATCGCCGTATAAAATAACGGTGTTGCGTTCATTTTCATAACCGTTCAAGGTACATTTCAGCAACTGTTCCTGCATGCCCGTTGTTCCTGTGAAATACAAATTGAATGCCAGATTCAGGAAATTGTACCGCGGGTTGGTGAAAATCTCCGTATAGACACTTTCGAACCAGCGGCTTTTAATAACCTGATTCGTTTTATAAATAATACCGTTGCTGGCCATGATCTTATCGGTCACGCCAAATTCATCCAAGGTCGTTGTCGAGCCAGCTTTCCCGGTGAGGTATTCGCCCGTACTGTTCTTTTCATTCTTAAAGTACGAAGGCCATACCAACGAAGTGGTCACTTGTGAATTCATAAATGCATAAATCACCTGAACAGGAACATCAGCCATACCACCCGGATAATATTTCAATATTTTTCTGCTGAAATAATCCTGCAGGGCCGCATTGGTCGGAACGAAAATCGAATTGGCACCTTCTTGTGTGACATCAAGGCTGACGCCCTCACCTGTGTACCGTTCCGCCACCGGATTGACTCCGAACCCACTATATATTTTGATGTAGACCTTATCGATGCCTTTGTCGGGGTAAATCAACTTATACTGATCACTGATGGCAGGGACTTCGACATACGCTTTGAAATACATCTGACCGTAGTTGGGAAGTTGATAGTTGATCAATCCCCAGAAATCAGAAACGGATGCGTCAGCAGACAAATAATCCTTAATGGTGGGAACGGGGGGAATGACACGGTTGACTTCGTAAAACACACCGTTTTCAGCCAGATGTTGGGTACCAATGATCGAAGCCGGTCCGACATTCGCCAGCGATGTTGTTGAATCGGTTCCACTCCAATTGGAACCCGGATAGAAAGTCAGGTAGTCCTGGGGCGTCAATATGGGTGAGGAGGCGTTGAAAAAGTTCTTGGTAAAGACGGGCAGATACTTGTTATTCTGTATGATATTGGTCTTGCCTGAATAAGTGGCACCTTCGCCCAAATTCGAATTCACAATCCAGATGGAGTCACCATTCATGAAGTCACGTTCCAACATGGGGTAATACGTTGTCTTGTATTTATAGGCCGTACCCGGTGTCCAAACCTTGCTCACCATGGCTGAACCCAAATTTTCGGCAACATATTTGTTGTATACCAACGAGTAGGCGACCAAATCTTCCACTTCCTTTTGAGGTATATCTGCTACACTGGCGTAATGCTTTTCATTGAGCCAAAGACGGAAAGTGCTGTCATTGGGAGCAAAGCAAGTATACAATCCGGCACCTTTCAGAACGTTCGCATGCAAGGTGCGGTCGACGGCCTGAAGGTAAAGGGAAAAATGGCCCAATGCGCCAAGTTCCTGATAAATCGGGTCTTCCAGATAAGCCGGACGGTCGTAGTAGGTATCGAATTCCTTGCTACATTGCGTGAACAGCAGCAGAGCCGCAATGCCCAACAACAAAGAAATTTTGACTTTCATACAGTGGTATTTTGTGTTTGTTCAGTTTTTCAGGGATGCAAGAATAAACAGGCTCCTATAAAATAAGTGCCAGAGAAGATATTGTGAGACGACGTTTGATTGCTACGGTGTCTTTGACGATAGACATTTATGGTATTGATTTGTAAGGTTATACAAACGCTTTTTTACTGAAAGGCCCACCAACAGAGGGGATACAGCAAAAAGCATACAAATTTAGGTCATGCCAACTCTTAACAAGTATTAAAAATGATATTTTGCTTACAAAAAATGGCACTTAAAATACAACAAGTGTGTTCAATTAGGACACCCCTCAAATATAAACAACTTTGCTTTGTTTGGTACTCATTAACTTTAAAAACAGGGCTTTAATCCGGCTTTTTTTTTGTTCCTTTGCATTCGATTGCAGCTGCTTGGGCTGATCAATGAGAAATAAGCGTATGATATTTGACGATTTAGATTTAGAAGAAGAGGTTTTGGATGGCTTGTGGGCCATGAACTTCACGGAATGCACACCAGTTCAGGAACTTGCAATACCGATTTTACTTGAAGGGAAAGACCTCATCGCCTGCGCACAGACAGGCACCGGCAAAACGGCAGCTTACCTGCTACCCATCCTCAACCATTTGGTAAAATCGGAACATCCCGAGGAATCCATCAACGCCATCATCATGGTGCCGACGCGTGAACTCGCCCAACAGATTGACCAACAAGTCGCCGGCTTCGCCTATTACCTGCCCGTCTCGTCCGTAGCCGTTTACGGCGGAAGCGACGGCATCCTATGGGAACAACAAAAAAAGGGCCTTCAAGCCGGCGTGGACATCGTCATTGCCACCCCCGGCCGTCTGTTGTCCTACCTGAAACTGGGGCTAATCGATCTCACAAAAGTTCAATATTTTATTCTGGACGAAGCCGATCGCATGTTGGACATGGGTTTCTTCGACGACATCATGCTCATTGTCAATGAGTTGCCCAGAAGAAGGCAAACCATGCTCTTCTCCGCCACCATGCCTGGTAAAATTCGGGAACTGGCCAAAACCATTTTAATTGAACCCGAAGAAATCCGTCTGGCGGTTTCCAAACCCAACGACAAGATTGTCCAATCCGCCTACATTTGCTTCGAGCGTCAGAAAGCGTGGCTTGTCAAACAACTATTTGTGGAAACCCAACCCGACAAGGTCATCATTTTCGCAGGTTCCAAAATCAAGGTGAAAGAAGTGACCCGCACCCTACGCGGCATGAACCTTTCAGTTGCTGAAATGCATTCTGACCTGGATCAGGCCGAACGTGACCGCACCATGTATGCTTTCAAAAGCGGCCAAGTAAACATCTTGGTAGCCACCGACATCGTATCACGCGGCATCGACATCGAGGATATCAGCGTCATCATCAACTACGACGTACCCAACGATGCCGAAGACTATGTTCACCGCATCGGCCGTACCGCCCGTGCCAGTGCCGATGGTTTGGCCATCACGTTTGTTTCGGAAGATGAACAGGAATCCTTTGAAAGAATTGAGAAATTTTTGGGCAAATCCGTTTACAGACTGCCCTTACCCATCGAAGTCGGTGACGGCCCAGCGTGGGAACCATCCAAACACCGCAGCAGTGGTTTTGGCCGAAAAGGCAAAGGCGGCAGCTTTAAGGGCAGAAGATAAAATACCTCGTTTTTTTATACGTTTTTCAGGACCAAAAGGGCAGTTTCTGAACTATATTTGAAAAAAATACCCACTATGGAACAAGATAAAACGATCGTCTTCATGGAATTCGCCTCCACGGGCGAAGCATCCATCGTTAAAGGAGCCCTCGATTCCAACAATATCCCCTGCTTTCTAAGCAACGAAAACAGCCCGTATGTCGGTGGCATGATGACCGATTTGGTTGGTGTCCGCCTCAACATCTTCGAGAAGGACAAAGAAAAGGCGGAGGAGCTCATGGAACTCCTCAATTCTGCCGAGGATGATGAGGAACTTTGGGAACAGTCTGATCTGGACGAAGTCAGCGATTAAACTTTGTACATTTTCAAACGCTGCTCCTTGACCAACGGATCCAGGATGTAGCTTTCGTAATCGGTCATCTTGTCGATGATGCCATTCGGTGTCAATTCAATGATGCGGTTGCATACCGTTTGGATGAACTCCCGGTCATGTGACGCCATCAAGACGTTTCCTTTAAAAGCAATCAAGGTATTGTTGAACGCTTGGATGGATTCCAGGTCCAAATGGTTGGCCGGCGAATCAAGTACCAACACATTGGCACTTTTCAACATCATGCGTGAAATCATGCAACGCATCTTCTCACCCCCCGAAAGCACGGAAACTTTTTTAAAGATTTCTTCCCCGGAGAAAAGCATTTTTCCCAAGTAACCACGAATGTAGCTTTCGCTGGTGTCGTCCGAGAACTGACCCAACCATTCCACCAGATTCAAATCGGAATTGAAGAAGGCGTTGTTGTCCACCGGCAGGTAGGCCGGAGTGATGGTAATACCCCAGGTGTAATGCCCTTCGAGCGCATGCTTTTCGCCACTGATGATTTCAAAGAAAGCGGTCATGGCACGGGAATCCTGAGAAACAAAACAGATTTTGTCGCCCTTTTCAACATTGAAGTTCACGTCCTTGAACAAGACATCACCATCCATGCTTGCGGCCAATCCACTGACTTCCAGCACAGAGTTCCCTGGTTCGCGTTCAGGCGTGAAAATAATTCCCGGATAACGGCGGGTAGAAGGCTGGATGTCGTCCAAATTCAACTTGTCCAACATCTTGCGACGGCTGGTAGCCTGACGCGACTTGGCCACGTTGGCAGAAAAACGACGGATGAACTCTTCCAATTCCTTTTTCTTTTCCTCGGCCTTCTTGTTTTGATTCTGTTGCTGACGCAGTGCCAACTGGCTGGATTCGTACCAGAAGCTGTAGTTTCCGGCGAACTGTTGTATTTTGTTGAAATCGATGTCGATGGTGTGGGTGGAAACGGAGTCCAGAAAGTGGCGGTCATGGGAAACGACCAAAACCGTGTTGTCGTAGTTGGCCAGGTAATTTTCGAGCCACATCACGGTTTCCACGTCCAAGTCATTGGTGGGTTCATCCAATAAAAGATTATCGGGCTTGCCAAAAAGAGCACGAGCCAGCAAGACGCGCACTTTTTCCTTGTTGCCTAGGTCGGCCATGAGCAGGTAGTGCAGGTCTTCCTTGATGCCCAAGCCGCTTAGCAAAGAGGCGGCATTGTTTTCGGCATTCCAACCGTCCATCTCGGCAAAAGCTTCTTCCAGTTCGGAAGCCCTGTGCCCATCGGCATCGGTAAAGTCTTCCTTCATGTAGATGGTATCCTTTTCGGTCTTAACGGCCCAAAGCTTGTCGTGACCCATCAGAACGGTATCCATCACGGTATAGGCGTCGAACTCAAAGTGGTCCTGCTTCAGTACGGACAAGCGTTCGCCCGGGCCAAAGATGACGGTGCCGCGGACAGGGTCCACATCGCCGGATAAGACACGAAGAAGGGTTGATTTGCCGGCACCGTTGGCACCGATGATGCCATAGCAGTTGCCTGGAGTGAACTTGAGATTGACGTCTTGAAACAAGACTCGTTTGCCGAACTGTACCTGAAGATTGCTGACTGTGATCATTTTTACCTTGATTATGAGGCTCTTTCGAAGACCTGATGGATGAAATCCCCTTTTCTCCAAAGGGAGTGCAAAGATACAAAAAATCCCCGCAAACCCGAAAGCCTGCAGGGATTTTCCCAATTTATAATCGTGAGAGACTATTCTTCTCTGCGTCTGGGACGTTCGGGACGGGGTCCGCGGTCGCCACTGGGACGATCACCGTGCGAACGGTCACCTCTGTCACTACGATCGGGGCGGTCGCCAC
>Ga0302292_1000808_pt1 | contig 21160 bp, 21 predicted proteins | sample III_Fen_N2_1_FD_194553 | JGI IMG/M metagenome (GOLD analysis project Ga0302292, IMG submission 194553) | Peat permafrost microbial communities from Stordalen Mire near Abisko, Sweden - III_Fen_N2_1 | ecosystem: Environmental > Terrestrial > Soil > Wetlands > Permafrost | place: Sweden: Abisko...
GAACTTGCAAAGAAGAATGTAGGAAACGCCTGCAGCAATTATGAACTTGCCATACTTTATGATGAAAGTTGTAAAGAATGTTATGTGAAATATGCACGTGCCTACAAAAATGTGAATACAACACTAGCTATTGAAAAGTTGAATCAACTCAAGTTGAAAGAACCTACTTTTTTGTTGGTTGATAAAGAACTGGCAGATATTTATTATATGAACAATGATTTTGATAAAGCAGCTGAATTCTATGGCAGCTATTTAAAATCAGGAAATACGAATTCTGCTGATTTAGTAAAATATGCCATGACTTTGTTTTTCAATCATGAATTTGCAAAATCATTACAAATTGCAAATGATGGACATTTAAAATCGCCACGGAATCCTGCATTTAACAGATTGGCCATGTACAACAATACAGACTTGAAACAATTTGAAGATGCCATTAAATCGGCTGACCTGTTGTTTAACCAATCGGATAATCCTGATTACAATTATTTGGATTACCGATATTACGGGCAAGCATTACGTGAAACTAAAAAATATGATTTAGCCATCGTTCAATATAAAAAAGCCATTGATATGGATTCCTCAAAAATTGAATTGTGGAAAGATATTTCGGACATGTATAACGATAACAGTGATTATAAAAATGCAATTTCAAATTATCTCACCTATGTAAATTTATTGCCTGAGGATAAAAAAACGGCAGATGTGGATTATGAACTTGGAAGATTATATTATAGTTTGGGGAATAGTGTCAAGGATAGTGCGAATGTAAAGAAAAGTGCTTTAGGAAGTGCAGATAGTCTCTTTACTAAAGTAGTCACATTAGACCCTACGAATTACAGAGGATATATTTGGAGAGCACGTACTAATTTCTCATTAGATCCTGAAACGTTACAAGGATTGGCTAAACCATTTTATGAACAAACCATTCCGATAGTTGAAGCTAAAGCTGATGTGAGATATAATCCTGTAATCATTGAGTGTTGCAGATATTTGGGTTATTATTATTACCTAAAAAAGGATTTTACACAATCTAAAATATATTGGAATAAAATCTTAGTGTTAGATCCAACCAATGATATGGCTATCAAAGCTATTGATGGGATTGATAAATCTTTAAAAGGGAAAAAATAAGCCGTTACTTTGATTCTTAAAGAAGGAAGCAGAAGAAATTCTACTTCCTTTTTTCATGTCTTTTTTTTAAGTCTTGTTGTTAGGACTACTTCTACTTATTCTGAACTGTAAGTCGACTGTTTTAAGTGATATTTTAAATAATGCAATTATATTTTTGATTATTTAGTGCGCTAAATCTATTTTTATTAGTAATTTTGTCAGGTTGTTTATGCCATTATTACAGTCTTCATTTAAGAACAAATTATGCAACAATCAGAAATACAATCCGTAAAACAAAGATTTGGAATAATTGGGACATCCGAGCTGCTGAACAGAGCGATAGATATTGCGGTTCAGGTAGCACCTACTGACCTTTCGGTTTTAATTACCGGAGAAAGTGGGGTCGGGAAAGAAAATTTCCCTCAAATCATACATTATTACAGCCACCGGAAGCACGGACCTTACATTGCAGTAAATTGCGGTGCTATTCCGGAAGGCACCATTGACTCAGAGCTCTTCGGCCATGAGAAAGGTTCATTCACCGGGGCTACAGCTGACAGAAAAGGGTATTTTGAAGTGGCAGACGGAGGAACCATATTTCTGGATGAAGTGGGGGAACTCCCTCTTTCAACCCAGGTGAGATTGTTACGGGTGCTAGAAGCAGGAGAGTTCATAAAGGTAGGATCTTCAAAAACACAAAAAACCAATGTGCGGGTAGTTGCAGCCTCGAACCTGAATATGATTCAGGCTACACGCGAAGGTAGATTCAGGGAAGATTTATTTTACCGCCTGAATACTGTCCCAATTGCCATTCCGGCTCTACGGGAAAGGAAAGAAGATATTGTTTTGTTGTTTCGTAAATTCGCATCCGATTTTGCCGAAAAATACCGCATGCCTGCCATAAAACTGACTGAAGATGCAAAAGTCATGTTGGCAAACTACTATTGGAATGGAAATGTACGTCAACTAAAGAATATCACCGAACAAATCTCGGTAATAGAACAACAGAGGGAAATAACAGCCCAGATACTCAGGACTTACCTGCCAAAAGACGATATTGAACGATTGCCTGCTTTGTTTTCAAAAACAGGGAATGATCAAAAGACCTTTAATAGTGAACGGGAAATACTTTACCAGGTACTTTTTGATATGAAAAAGGATATGAATGATTTGAAAAAATTAGTTCACGAGATCATGAGTAACCCACAAAATGATATTCAACCTTCTGAAAATCATTTCCCTTCGACGATGTTAAATCACAAAGATACCTTTATCACTTCACCAACATCTGGAAAAGAATTTAAATCGGATAAATCTTCAAGGGATAATGCTAATTTTATCGGAAATACCGATTATGATGAGTCCTATCAGGATGCCGAAGTTTACAACGATTCTGAGGCTCAAAAACCCTTGACTCTAGAGGATATGGAGCGGCAGATGATAAAAAAGACACTGGATAAACATAGGGGAAAACGTAAATCAGCAGCTGATGAATTGCAGATTTCCGAACGTACCTTATACCGGAAAATAAAAGAATACGGAATTGAATAAAAGTAGACTATGATAAATAGAAAGAAAATACTGAATATAAACATGAAGTTGTTATTGGCTTCAATTGTTTCACTTATATTAGTGTCGTGTTCAATTTCGTACAAATTTAATGGATCTTCAATTGATTATACAAAGACAAAATCCATTTCCATTTCCGACTTCCCCAATACCGCCGAATTAGTGTTTCCACCATTATCACAAGAGTTTTCGGAGGCTTTACGTGATTCGTATACGAAACAAACCCGTTTACAATTAATAAAACGAGGAGGGGATTTGCATCTGGAAGGTGAAATCGTGGGTTATCAATTAACCCCGCTTGCTATCAGTGCCGATTCGTATGCTTCCCAGACGAAGCTTACCCTGACTATAAAAGTACGTTTCACAAACAATAAGAATCCGGAAGAGGATTTTGAAAAAAGTTATTCTACTTTTCAGACTTTTGATAGTAGTATCATGTTGACTGCAGTTCAGGATGCTTTGATGAAACTGATGATAACGGATATTGTAGATAATATCTATAACGACACTGTGGCGAAGTGGTAAAAAACTTCACGTTGTATCGTTCTGATTTAGATAGAACTCAAGAATCAAAAATCAAAATCCAAGAATCACGAAACAAGACATAAAATGCAGCAAATTAATGCTTTACAGGCTATTATTTATAGCAGTTTAATTAATTCGTTGTAACTATTAAAAAAATTACCTGATAGGATTTATTAATTATCATATTCATGACCCACGAAGATTTCATTACTTTTGTTAAGCGGCCTGAAACAGTCAAAGCTGAATATGACACTGATTTAAAAGAATTAGTTGAACGTTATCCTTATTTTGTTCAGGCTCGATTGCTACATTTGAAGACGCTTCAGCAATCCCACAGTATCCATTATGCTGCAAACCTGAAATCAGCCTCGGTTTATTGCTCCAGCCGCCGTTGGCTGTATTATTATTTACATCCTGATAAGTTGCCTTCAACAGAACCTTACCAGCGAAATAAGACCGGAAAATCAGCAGGCGATTATTTTGACATGATTAATGTCATCGAACTTGAAGGTGGAGATACCCGGCAATCGTTGAAAAATCTTGCGGAGAAACTAAAATCTGCACGAACCAATGTGATTGCAAAAAAGGTTTCACCGGCTATGAAGCCGATAATCACGACTAATAATGAGAGTGATATTATTGATAAAGAGAGTGGGAAGATTGATACAGTGATTTTGGAAATTACAAAAGAAGAGATACTTAAAAAACCAATTACAGTAGACCTAAATCCGGTTTTAATCGTGGATATTTCTGAAAGTAATGCGAAAAAACTCATTTCAGAGCATAAATACAAGGAAGCAATTGAAATTTTGAGGGCAATAAATTTGAATAATCCGAAAAAAAGTGTTTACTTTGCAGACCAAATCCGTTTTTTGGAAAAAGTTATTGCAAACTCAAAAAAATAAATCTTATTATGTACGTTCTACTTACAATTTTAATTGTTATCGCATCAATTTTACTGACTTTATTGGTCCTGGTTCAAAACTCCAAAGGTGGTGGTTTAGCTGCCGGTTTTTCATCAACAAACCAGATTATGGGAGTTCGTAAAACAACCGATTTTCTTGAAAAAGCAACCTGGGGTCTTGTGATTTTTGTTGTAGTACTTTCAATTGCAGCTGTAGGGGTTCACAAACATCAACCAGCTGCTGTATCCAGCGAGTCGGAAATTAAAGATCAGTACAAACATGCTAAACAAGCTGAACCCGGTGTTGTAGCACCAAATTTTGGAGAAAACCCGGAAGCTGCAAAAACACCTGCAAAGCCAGCCGTACCTGCAAAAAAATAATTGATATTAAAAGTATATAACAAAAGCGTATCAACTATCCTTGATACGCTTTCTTTGTATCCTTATTTCTTATAAACTAATTTTATTACTCCCTGATTCCTCTAAATCAACAGAATCAAACATCAAGATTTAATTGATGCTAATTTATTAATAGAAAAATGTTACAGATAGATGATACAATAATCAGCCTTGACCTGCTGGATGAATGCTTTGTATGCGACCTGAATACCTGCAAAGGAAATTGTTGCATTGAAGGCGATGACGGAGCACCTCTCGAGGAGTCTGAAGTAAAGATTATAGAAGAACTTTTACCAATTATATGGGATGACTTAACTGAGAAGTCAAAGGTAGTTATAAAAGAGCAGGGAGTTTCGTACATTGATGATGATGGAGAACCTGTTACTTCTATTGTTAACGGAGCAGAGTGTGTTTTTACCTATACTGATGAAACAGGAATCTGTAAATGTTCGATAGAAAAAGCTTTTCGGGAAGGTAAAACGGATTTTTACAAACCCATATCCTGTCATCTATATCCGGTTCGTTTGCAGAAATACGAGGAATATACCGCTGTAAATTACCATCGTTGGAGTGTGTGTAATTGTGCCCGTAAATTGGGTGGAAAACTGGGAGTGCCGGTTTATACATTTCTAAAGGAGCCTTTAATCAGAAAATTCGGGGAAGCCTGGTATGAGCAACTTGTAATTGCAGATAGCGAATTAAAAAACAGAAAGAAATAAAATGATACCGAATCGTGTTAAGGTTGAAATCATCACCATTGGTGATGAAATCCTTATAGGTCAGATAGTAGATACGAATTCAGCCTGGATGGCTAAAGAGTTGAATAAAGAAGGATTTGAACTGGCTCAAATTACGTCAGTACATGATGAGGCTGATCATATCATTGAGTCCCTGGATATGGCTCTAAAACGTGCAGATGTAATCCTGTTTACAGGCGGCATAGGCCCAACAAACGATGACATTACCAAGCAGACATTGTGTGCTTATTTTGGGTCACAGTTGGTGTTTAACGAATCTGTACTTCAAAATATAAACCTGTTGTTTTCAAGCAGGCCTAATTTTGTTATGAACGATTTGACCCGGGAGCAGGCAATGGTGCCTGAAAATTGTACTGTTATCCAGAATGTCGTTGGAACTGCTCCTATAACATGGTTTGAAAAAGAAGGAAAAGTAATCGTTTCGATGCCGGGTGTCCCTTATGAGATGAAACAGGCAATGACTTTTGAAATTATTCCACGATTACAATTACAGTTTAAAACACCCGCTTTACTTCATAAAACAGTTCAAGTATTTGGCTATCCCGAATCAACTTTAGCATTGAGAATTGCAGACTGGGAAAACGATTTGCCGGAGTTCATCAGTCTGGCCTATTTGCCAAATTCGGGGATTATAAAACTGCGGTTAAGTGGTTTGTCAGAGGATCTGTTAGCTTTGGAATTCAGTATGAACCAACAAATTGATAAGTTGAGTCAATTGCTGGGTAATGCCATAGTGGCCTATGAAGATGTGCCTATGGAACAACTTGTAGGGAACCTGCTTATTGAACAGGATAAAATGGTAGCTACAGCCGAAAGTTGTACCGGTGGTAATATCGCGAGGAGTTTTACATCAATTTCAGGGAGTTCAAAGTATTTTAAAGGCTCAATTGTTGCCTATTCGAATGATTTAAAAACAGATATTCTTCAGGTTTCACAAGAAGATTTGGATATAAACGGAGCTGTCAGTCAACAGGTAGTTGAGCAAATGGCAACCGGAGTACGAAAATTATTAAAAGCGGATGTTGCGATTGCTACCTCCGGAATTGCCGGGCCAACGGGTGGAACAGTTGAGAAACCTGTTGGAACTGTTTGGATTGCAGCATGTTCGGAATCAGTGATGATTAGCCGGGAATTTCACTTTGGACCCTTGCGTGAACAGAATATCCTTCGTGCAACCCAGGCAGCCATTCTTATGTTGAAAGAAATTCTTGAATATAAATAATACATTATCAGTTATTTATTCCATTTTGTTTTCCAGAGAACCATATTAAATGAAATTAATAGAGTAATAAACTTGCATATTTAAAAAATAAAGTGTACTTTTGCACACTGTTTTTGAGAAAAAATGTAAACAATAAAAAGATATAGAAATGTCAAAAATTTGTCAGATTACCGGTAAAAAAGCAATGGTAGGAAACAACGTATCACATTCAAAACGTCGTACCAAAAGAACCTTTGATGTGAACCTGTTTACAAAGAAATTCTATTGGGTAGAACAAGATACCTGGATAAGCTTGAACGTATCGGCTAATGGTCTTCGTACCATTAACAAAATTGGATTGGATGCTGCCATTAAAAAAGCGTCAGAAAAAGGGTATTTATACGCATAATTTTAGGAAGAAAACAACACCATGGCAAAAAAATCGAAAGAAGCAAGAGTCCAAGTGATTTTGGAATGCACAGAGCATAAAGATAGCGGAATGCCCGGCACATCACGTTATATTACAATGAAAAACAGAAAAAACACACCGGCAAGAATGGAATTGAAAAAATACAACCCAATCTTGAAAAAAGTAACTGTTCATAAAGAAATTAAATAAAATCTGAATCATGGCTAAGAAAACGGTTGCATCAATCCAAAAAGGAGAAGGACGTGCATTTGCAAAGGTTATCAAAATGGTGAAATCACCAAAAACCGGTGCTTATATGTTCCAGGAAGAAATTGTTCATAACGATAAAGTGAAAGAACATTTCACAAAATAGAAATTTCGTTTAAAAATATAGAAGGAATCCTCTCATTTGATAAAATGAGAGGATTTTTTTTGCGATTAGCTCAAAAAAAAGACTAATTTTGTAGGCTTATTCTAACTAAACGAGTTTGCTAAGCGGATTAAGTTAAATACCTTAAACAGAATAATCAGGTATTCAATGAAAATCTGGTGGAATAGCATTAAAAGGTTTATTTGCTGAGAAGTTCACATACAATTAGTAATGAAAACGCAATAATCTGATTCTGATTCTGATTCTGATTATTTCTGTTTCTACCAATTAACCATTCATTAAAATCACCACCATAACCACTATAAGAAATGGGTATATTTAATTTTTTCAATAAAGAAAAAAAAGAAACACTCGATCAAGGTTTATTAAAAACCAAGGAAAGTGTTTTTTCAAAACTTACCCGTGCGGTTGCCGGTAAATCGAAAGTTGATGATGAAGTACTGGACAACCTGGAAGAAGTATTGATTACTTCGGATGTTGGGGTTGAAACAACCTTACGAATCATTGAACGTATCCAACAACGGGTTTTACGTGATAAATATGTCAGTACATCCGAATTAAATACCATTCTAAAAGAAGAAATTGCGGCATTACTTGCTGAAAACAATTCTGATTTACCAAATGATTTTGAAACTGTTTTACCACATACTCCGTATGTAATAATGGTTGTTGGAGTGAATGGAGTAGGTAAAACCACCACTATCGGTAAGCTGGCATATCAATTCACCAAAGCAGGTAAGAAAGTCTATCTGGGAGCTGCTGATACATTCAGAGCTGCAGCTGTTGAACAATTAGTCATTTGGGGTGAACGGGCAGGAGTACCTGTTATCAAACAAAAAATGGGTTCCGATCCTGCCTCTGTTGCTTATGATACAATTTCATCGGCTAAAGCAAATAATGCCGATGTAGTAATCATTGATACAGCCGGACGGTTACATAATAAAATCAATTTGATGAATGAGCTGACCAAGATAAAAAATGTTATGCAAAAGGTGATTCCTGAAGCGCCACATGAAGTATTATTGGTTTTGGATGGTTCGACAGGACAGAATGCTTTTGAACAGGCAAAACAATTCACTTTAGCAACCGATGTAACTGCCCTTGCAATCACAAAATTGGATGGTACAGCTAAAGGTGGTGTTGTAATAGGTATTTCCGATCAGTTCAAAATTCCGGTAAAATATATCGGTTTAGGTGAAGGAATTGAAGATTTACAGATTTTTGACAGGACTAAATTTGTCGAGTCATTATTTAGTTGATAATCCAATCCATCAAGTTTTTAAGATAGAATTTATTAAATGACAAATAAAAAAAATGTTGATTTTCAACCTGTTGAAACTCAAATTAAAAATTCCATAGTAGATGTTATCACGCTTGGTTGTTCAAAAAATCTGGTCGATTCAGAACAATTGATGCGGCAATTTGATGTATTGGGATATCAGGTTAGACATGACGCGGAGAATCCCGATGGTGAAATTGTAATCATCAATACCTGCGGATTTATAGGGGATGCCAAAGAAGAAAGTATAAATACCATATTACAGTTTGCTGAATTACGGAAAAATAAAAAGATACAAAAGCTTTTTGTGATGGGTTGTCTTTCGGAACGTTATTTGAAAGAATTACGTCTTGAAATTCCTGAAGTTGATAAGTTTTATGGAAAATTCAATTACAACGATATCTTAACTGATTTAGGCCAGGATTACAGAGCAGATCTGAGACTTGACAGGGTATTAACCACTCCATCTCACTATGCCTATATAAAAATATCTGAAGGCTGTAACAGGACATGTTCCTATTGTGCGATTCCGATTATAACAGGTCGACACCGTTCAAGGTCGATGGAGGATATTGAAAATGAAGTAAAAGGATTAGTTTCAACCGGTGTAAAGGAGTTTCAGCTGATAGCGCAGGATTTGTCCTATTACGGTCAGGATCGGTATAAGACCCTTAAACTAGCAGAATTAACGGAACGACTTTCGGATATTCCGGGTGTGGAATGGTTGCGATTGCATTATGCTTATCCGGCACAATTTCCATATGATATTTTAAAAGTGATGCGTGAACGTGAAAACGTATGTAATTATCTGGACATAGCATTACAGCATGTGAGTGACAATATGTTGAAACAAATGAGACGGAATATCACCAGTGAGCAAACGTATGCGTTAATTGAACGAATCAGATCAGAAGTGCCGGATATTCATTTACGTACGACTTTACTGTTGGGTCATCCGGGTGAAACAGAAGAAGACGTGAATGAACTTAAAGAATTTGTACGCAAGGCTAGGTTTGAACGATTAGGAGCCTTTGCCTTTTCGAACGAGGAAGGAACATTTGCTTACAAAACCTATTCTGATGATATTCCCAATGATGTAAAACAAAGACGTGTTGATGAAATAATGTCCATCCAACAGGGTATATCAGCAGAACTAAACCGGGAAACAATCGGAAAAACCTACAAAGTTATCATTGATAGGGTCGAAGACGAGTATTATGTAGGAAGAACAGAATATGATTCACCAGAAGTTGACCAGGAAGTCTTGATTCCAATAGGTACAGAGGGAGTTAAGAAAGGTGAATTTTATCAGGCCAAAATAATTGAAGCAACGGATTTTGATTTATATGGAGTCTAAGGAATAAGTTGAATTGCCAATTCCTGATATTATTTTAAATTTAAATTGCTTTACAATTCATGAAAAAATAGCTTATGAATCTATGAATAACAAAGAATTAATAGCCAGTATGGCATTAAAAATGAACGCTCCAAAATCTGTGGTGGCAGTTTTATTGGAAACGACTGTTGCAACATGTACTGAACTATTGATTGATGCTAAAACAATTGGTTTTCAAAGTTTTGGAAATTTTGAAGTGCGAAAAAAAGATGAACGCCTTTCTGTGCATCCTTCTACACAGGTTCGAACACTGATACCACCAAAATTAGTTGTGAATTTTAAGCAAAGCAATATTCTGAAAGATAAACTTAAAGATTTGCCTCATCATGATTAAGGAAAAAATTTCATCACAGGAAATTATTGATCTCGTAGCTTCGAAAGCATCAGTTAGTAAAAGGGCTGCTGAAGAATTTCTGAAGGTTATGATTGCATCCATCGAAGAGGCATTGATGGCTGGAGAAGTAGTAAAAATTAAAAATTTTGGTACATTTAAACTTCTGTGGAATGAGCCACGTAAGAGCGTTAATGTCCAAACCGGTGAAGAAATCAAAATTAATGGCTACTATAAAGTTGGTTTTGTTCCGGATGCAGTTTTGAAGGAACAAGTTAATGAACCTTTTGCTCATTTAGAACCGGTAGAATTAGACGGTGAAATTAAAAAAAATGAACTGATAGATGAGGCTGATTTAGTTTCAGATCCTCTTCGCCTGTTTAATGAGCAAGCTTCAGAAATAAAAAATCTAATTTCAGAGATTCAGGCTTTATCTGCAAATTCAAATGTTATTGCTGAAGAGGAAAAGAAAATTCAGAAAACAGAAGTCGAAAATGAAATTATCAATGAAATTCCACAAAACACACAGGAATTAATCGATGGCAGCAACGAGGAAGATTTAGACTTGGTAGATATAGAAGAACCTGTTAAAACTGAACCATCACATAGCCCTTTAAAATCATCATTTGAAAATACTATTGATGATAAAGAACAACCATTAGAAAAAACAACTGATAACGAAGAACAGACTATAGAAAATACAGACTCAAAATTACTTTCGGAATTACCATCTACGCCCTATTTAGCGAACATTCATTCAACAAAAAAGAAGAAAGTGTGGTTGTGGGTCCTGATAATTATTGCTATAGTCAGTGGGTTGGGAGTAGGTTCATATATTTTTTATCCGCCGGCAAAAGAATTTTCAGCACAAACTTTTGCGAATTGCCAATATTCAATAGCTAAAGTCACAGAGAATATATCCATTTCCGATATGATTAATTCTGTATCAAAATGGTTTACTCCTGCACCTAAACCGGTATCCAAAGCAGTTACCATTGTGATACCGAAAGATACGAACGAATTAGATTCTATCAATCAAACCCTGCCAGTAGACAGTCTTCAGGTTTTATTTGAAACCCCTAGGGTTTACACTGATTTTATTGCATCTGAAAGAATTACACCAGGAAATCGATTGACCATAATTTCGAAACGATATTATGGGAGTAAGGATTTCTGGGTTTATATTTTTGAAGCCAATAAAGAGAGAATTTCCAATCCGGATAATATTGCTGTAGGTACACTGATTCGAATTCCAAAACTGGATAAACGTCTAATTGATACTGCAAATCCTCGTTGTCTCGAGAAAGCGAAGGAACTCCATGATATTTATATAAGATAAAAATACTGATTCATGTTCATGGTTATTCTGAAAAATACGTTCGAATAATGATAAATGAGAGAGTTCTGCAAATTTTCACAATTGCAGGACTTTTTTAATTCAAATATGTAAAAAGGAAGATAGAATTTTACATTAAAATACGTTCTGTACTTAATAATCTAAATTCAGGTTAATAGATATTAAATCAGAGCTTTAACGTTTCAAATAACACTATATTTGTTCAACAAAAAATCCAACAAAATAACATAAAATAATATGATTCAATCTGTTGATATTAGGGAACTTAATGACCGCATCGAACGACAAAGTTCTTTTGTAGATGCATTAACCATGGGAATGGATAAAGTTATTATCGGTCAAAAACATTTGGTAGAGTCGTTATTAATCGGTTTACTCTCCGATGGTCACATATTGTTAGAGGGTGTACCCGGACTAGCTAAGACCTTAGCCATCAAAACACTGTCAGACTTAATTAAAGGTGATTTCAGCAGGATTCAGTTCACTCCTGATTTATTACCGGCTGATGTGTTGGGAACAATGATCTATAGTCAAAAAAGAGAAGAGTTCAGCATTAAAAAAGGTCCAATCTTTGCAAATTTAATTCTTGCTGACGAAATAAACCGTGCCCCGGCAAAAGTTCAGAGTGCTTTACTTGAAGCTATGCAGGAACGTCAAGTGACCATTGGCGAAAATACCTATAAATTGGATGAACCATTTTTAGTCCTGGCAACTCAAAATCCGATAGAACAAGAAGGTACTTATCCACTTCCTGAAGCTCAAATCGACCGTTTCATGTTGAAAGTAATTATCAACTATCCAAAAAAGGAAGAAGAGAAATTAATTATCCGTCAAAATTTATTGAAAGAGAAACCGGTAGTTCTTCCAATTCTTACACCAAAAGACATTATTGAAGCCCGTGATCTCGTTCGGCAAGTCTATATCGATGAAAAAATTGAACGGTATATTGTAGATATTGTTTTTGCAACTCGATTCCCTCAGGATTACGGACTGGATTCATTGAAAGACATGATTTCGTTTGGCGCATCCCCACGTGCTTCTATCAATCTGGCATTAGCTTCCAGGGCATATGCTTTCATAAAACGCAGAGGATATGTCATTCCTGAAGATATACGTGCCGTTTGTTATGATGTTTTACGTCACCGTATCGGACTAAGCTATGAAGCTGAAGCCAATAATATGACCACTGAAGAAATTATTACAGAAATTTTGAATACAGTCGAAGTTCCCTAATTAAATCATGATTCATGATTTATAATTCATAATTTGAAAAATTGAAATTAAAAAATTGAATTCGTGGAAACCAGTGAATTATTAAAAAAAGTACGAAAAATAGAGATTAAGACACGTGGTTTGTCTAAGAACATTTTTGCAGGTGAATATCATTCCGCTTTTAAAGGACGTGGAATGACATTTGCTGAAGTGCGCGAATATCAATATGGTGACGAAATCCGATCGATAGACTGGAATGTAACGGCACGATTTGGGCATCCCTATGTAAAAGTGTTTGAAGAAGAACGTGAATTGACTGTTGTATTGCTTATCGATGTCTCCGGAAGTCGAGAGTTTGGAACTGTAACTCAACTAAAAAAAGATATTTTTACTGAGGTGGCTGCTACTCTGGCCTTTTCAACCATTCAAAATAATGATAAAATTGGTGTTATCTTTTTCTCAGATAAAATTGAAAAATTCATTCCTCCCAAGAAAGGTAAAAAACATGTCCTTCACATTATTCGGGAATTGATTGATTTTAAACCGGAAAGTAATAAAACCGACATTGCCGGAGCATTGCGATATTTTACCAATGCTATTAAAAAAAGTTCGACCGCATTTATTATTTCTGACTTTATAGATAAGAATTTTGAAAGGGATTTAATGATTGCAAATCGAAAACATGATATTGTAGCTTTACAGGTTTTTGATATCCGTGAAACCGAACTTCCAAACGTAGGGCTGGTTAAATTAAAGGATGCTGAATCAGGTGAAAGAATCTGGGTGGATACTTCGGATAAACGACTGCGAACTACCTATAAACATGCATGGGGCGAAGGACAATTGGCTTTACAGAAGTCATTTACAAAATCAGGGGTCGATTTAGTCTCCATGAGTACATCGGATGATTATGTTCGGGTACTAATGAAATTATTTAAAATGAGAGCGTAATATAATTCACTATTCACAATTATACTTTATAATTGAAAAATTGGTAATTGATTAATTTGTATGAGAAAATTCCTTCTTTTGTTTCTTTTATTGGTGTTCTTATTACACTCGAATTTATGGGCTCAAAAAATAACAGTGAATGCAAGTCTTGATTCTACTGTTATGTGGATTGGTAACCAAACTCATTTAACTTTTGTGGTATCGCAACAACCCAATCAGAAAGTTAGTATGCCAATTTTTTCAGATAGTATTATTGGTGGGTTGGAAATTGTAGAGCCATATAAATCTGACACTTTAAAATCTCCTGATGGACATCTACTGGTCAAACAACATTATTTGGTTACATCCTTTAAAGATTCATTGCTTTATATTCCACCTTTTCCATTTGTATTAAATGGAGATACTGTATGGTCTAAATCCCTTTCCTTAAAAGTAGTTCAACCATTTAAGATTGATACAGCTTCAAACTCAATTGCCGATATAAAACCTGTATTAGAACCTAAATTTAACTGGTTAAACTTGTTGTTTATTATTTTGCTTGTATTGGCGATTCATGGAATACTTATCCTGATATTTGTTTTGTATAAAAAATATTTCAAGAAAGTGCCTGTTTTAGATAGCAAGGAGCTGAAACTTCTGCTTCCTCCTCATGTTGTTGCATTGAGTGAATTGGATAAAATAAAACAAGAAAAACCCTGGCAACAAGGACGGTCAAAAGAATATCATACTGAACTGACGGATGTCATACGTGAATACATTGAGCGAGTGTTCACTGTTAATAGTATGGAGATGACTTCTGAAGAAATTTTAGATCATTTACGTAAATTGAAAATTGAACAAAAGGCTGCTTATTCAGGTCTAACACAAATATTCCAATTGGCTGATTTAGTAAAGTTCGCAAAATGGAATGCAACACCCGATGAGCATGAATTAAGTCTTTTAAATGCATATTTGTTCATTAATCAAACGAAAGTTGAAGAGATTAATCCCTTAGACGAAATAAAGAAAGATGACGTTAAAGAGAATAATAAAGGAATTTAGAATTTTAGTTTTTTAAATTATTATAGCTTAATGATGACTTTTCATAACCCGGAATATCTGTTTTTACTATTATTGCTGATTCCAATTGTATTTTGGTACATTTGGGAGATGCATAAATCTGAAGCGAGCTTACAGATTTCTTCACATCGTAATCTGGTTCATTTCCCTAAAAGCCGAAAAATTAAATTCAGACATATTCCGTTCATATTAAGAACTCTGGCCATTACTTCAATCGTAATTGCATTGGCCAGGCCACAGGCATCAAATAGCTGGAGAACTCAAAATACCGAAGGTATCGACATCATGATGGCATTGGATCTTTCAGGGACAATGTTAGCTGAGGATCTTAAACCGAATCGATTAGAAGCGGCAAAATCGGTTGCAACTGAATTTATACTTTCAAGGCCAACCGATAATATAGGATTGGTTGTTTTTGCCCGGGAAAGTTTTACGCAATGTCCATTGACAATTGATCATGCTGTATTGATTAATTTATTTAATGGTGTAAAATATGGACTGATTGATGATGGAACTGCTATAGGACTTGGATTAGCAAATGCTGTCAACAGAATAAAAGACAGTAAGGCAAAATCGAAAGTGATTATTTTACTGACCGATGGATCCAATAATTGTGGGGACATTGCACCCATTACAGCTGCTGAAATTGCAAAAACATTCGGAATAAGAATTTATACTATTGGAGTCGGCACAACGGGGATTGTAAACATACCTGTTCCTACTCCAATGGGAATTCAGTATCAACAAGTACAATCTGATTTTGATGCAAAATCATTAAGAGATATTGCAAATCTAACCGGTGGAAAATATTATAATGCAACTGACAATTCAAAATTACGCCGTATTTATCAGTCAATTGATCAATTGGAAAAAACTAAAATAAGTGTCCGTGAATATAGTAAAAAAGACGAACAGTTTTATGTCTTCAGTATTTTAGCTTTTATTCTTTTATCACTGGAAATCCTGATAAGAAACACCGTATTAAGAAGAATTCCTTAAAATTACATTGTTTGAAACTATAAAGTGTTGATCTTTATAAAATAATTAATTTGTAAAAGAGTACAGCTTAGATTTACTTAATAAAAAAAATATGTTTAGATTTGCTCACCCAGAATATTTATATTTGCTCCTGTTAATTCCGTTATTGTTGAGTGTTTTCATTTATACGATAATGCAAAAGAGGAATAATATAAGCAAATTCGGAAACCCTGATTTGATAGCAGGTTTAATGCCAAACGTGTCTTTTATTCGACCACAGGTTAAATTTTACATGCAATTAGTTGCAGTTCTTTTACTCATCGTCGTTTTGGCTCAGCCTCAATTTGGTACAAAAGTTGAAAAGGAAAAACGCAAAGGAATTGAAGTGATGATTGCACTTGATGTATCAAACTCTATGATGGCGCAGGACGTTCAACCCAGTAGGTTAGAAAAAGCAAAACAGGTATTATCAAAACTGGTTGATGGAATGACAAACGATAAAATTGGATTGGTCGTTTTTGCCGGTGATGCGTATACTCAATTACCAATAACAGTTGATTATGTGTCTGCCAAAATGTTTCTTTCGACTATTTCACCTCAATTGGTTCCCCGACAAGGTACCGCAATTGGAAGTGCCATTGATTTAGCAATCAAATCTTTTGGAACTAAAAGTAGTGCAGGGAGAGCAATAATTGTTATTACCGATGGCGAAAACCATGAAGATGATGCCGTTGGAGCTGCAAAATTAGCTGCAGAAAATAACATTATAGTTAATGTTATAGGCATGGGAAAGGTTGAAGGAGCACCTATACCAGTACCAGGAACTATGAGCTTTTGGAAAGATAAAGATGGAAATGTAGTTGTTTCCAAATTGAACGAACCAATGTGTAAAGAAATTGCTATTGCTGGAAAGGGTATTTATGTTCATGCAGATAATAGTAGCAGTGCATTTCGAATTATTAGTAAAGAACTTGACACATTAGCAAAATCAGATATTAAAACAAGTGTTTTTTCGGAATACAATGAACAATTCCAATCATTTGCATTGTTGGCATTAATGATTTTAGTAATTGACTTTTTTATATTTGAGCGAAAGAACAAAAGACTGAGTAAATTTAAAATTTTTGATTTAAAAGATAAAGTTATTAAGGATTGACAATTTGCTAATTACATTTCAACCAATGAGAAAAATAGGATATATATTGATGATGAGCTTGTTGACATTTTCTGTTTGCGCACAAAGTGAGAGTGATAATGTGCGCAAAGGGAATAAATTATATAAATCTTCCAAATTTACGGAAGCCGAAATTGAATACCGGAAAGGATTATTGAAAAATCAAAAATCCTTTGAGGCAAATTTTAATCTTGGGAATGCTTTGTTCAGACAAAAAAAATATAAAGAAGCCCTGGAACAATACAAAAATGCGATAGCACTTCAACCAAAAGAAAAAGAGAAAATTGCTGCCGCCTTTCACAATACCGGCAATTCTCTTCTTGTTGACAAAAAATTAGAAGAAAGTATTAAAGCTTATGAAATGGCCCTTAAAAATAATCCAAAAGATAATGAAACTCGTTATAATCTGGCTTATGCACAGTCATTACTAAAAAAACAAAATAAGGATAAGGATAAAGATAAGAAAAAAGATAAAGATAAAAAGCAAGATCAGAAACAACCACAGGATCAAAAGCCCAAAGAGCAACCTCAACCTCAACCACAACAGCAAAAACAAATGTCAAAGGAAAATGCACAACAAATTTTAGATGCATTGTTACAGGATGAAAAAGCGGCTCAGGATAAAGCAAGAAAACAACCGGTAAGAGGTACTAAAAAAGCTGAAAAAGATTGGTAATCACCCTACGATGCAGGATTGTTTTGATACGTAAATAAAATATATGAAACGAAATATAATATTTTTAACGCTCACATTATTATTTCTAAACACATTGATTGTAAAAGCTGATGAACCGGTTCGGTTATCAGTCTCGGCACCATCGACAGTTGTTTTAGATAAACCATTTCAGTTGGTGTATTCAGTGAATGCCCCCGGAAAAGATTTGAGAGTCCCTGAATTTAATAATTTTGATATCCTGGCCGGTCCATTCGAATCACATAGTTCGAGTTATCAAATGATTAATGGAAGGACTACTTCATCAGTTTCAATATCCTATACGTATACACTGCAAGCACAGAAAACTGGTTCTTTTAGAATAGCTTCCGCAAGCATTACTGTTGACAATAATAAAATCACATCAAATGGCGTCTCTATCAGAGTACTGCCTGCAGATGCAGCAGGATCTTCCAGATCTCAGGGAGGCAGATCTTCCAATACAAGCAGTGGGAGCCAGGCTTCAATTTCAAATGATAATATATTTATGAGAACTGTTGTTTCAAAAACAAATGTTTTTGAACAGGAAGCTATTGTAGTAACTTATAAACTCTATACATTAGTTGATGTTGTAGGTTGCAATCCTAAAAAGATTATCGATTTCAATGGCTTTATGAAACAGGACGTGGTACTTCCACCGACGAAACAATTATCGCTTGAAAATTTCCAAGGCCGGAATTATAGTACAGTCGAATTATATAAAGTTATTCTCTATCCTCAACGCTCAGGGGTTTTGTTAATCGATAAATGGAATTTTGAAGCTGTTATCAGAGTACAAAACAGAAAGGCTGTACGTAGTATTTTCGATGATTTTTTTGATTCATATACCAATGTCTCAAAGAACATTTCAGCACCTGCAGTGAAGATTTTCGTGAACGCATTACCGTCAGGCAAACCTGCGACATTTACCGGTACAGTTGGGCATTTCTCTTTAAATTCGACAATAACGAATCAACAGGTTAAAGCGAATGAAGCAGTCACTCTTAAAATTAATATCGCTGGAAACGGCAATATGAAATTAATAAAAAATCCAATAATTAAATTTCCAACCGGTTTCGAACTGTATGATCCGAAAGTTAATAATAATTTCAAAACCAATGCATCAGGAGTTTCAGGTAGTAAATCGATTGATTATTTATTTATTCCCCGTCATTCTGGTGATTTTGAGATTCCTTCAACAGAATTCACGTATTTTGATATACAGGATAAAAGTTATAAAACCTTACGGACTCCGGTATATAAATTAAAGGTACTGAAGGGTGAAGGTGGCGATAATCCTACTGTTGCAGGAAATTATGTGGATAAGGAAGATGTGAAGCTATTGAGTAAAGATATCAGGTACATCCAAACTGATCCAATTTCTTTATCCAAAGAAGAAGACCCTTTATTTGGAAACTTATTATCCTGGTTGCTTTATGTGATACCATTAATTATTTCAATCATATTATTTACTTTCTTTCGTAAGAAAGCAAAAGAAAATTCAGATATCAATTTAGTAAAAAATAAAAAGGCTAATAAGTTAGCCCAAAAAAGATTGAAATTAGCTCAAAAGTATTTGAAAGAAGGCAGTAAGGACAAATTCTATGAAGAGGTATTAAAAGCAACGTGGACTTATTTGAGCGATAAATTATCAATTCCCGTATCAATACTTACTAAGGAACGCGTTGAATCAGAATTGACTAATCATAAAGTCGATCCTAAAATAACAAATCAATTTATTGATATCCTGAACACTTGCGAATTTGCAAGGTATGCACCAAATTCAGGTCAACAGGAAATGGGTAATTTATATACTGATACAATACAGGCAATCAGTACCCTGGAAGAATATTATAAAAAATAGTAAACACATAATTTAGAATATAATATGAAACGTATCATTCTGTTTTTAACTTTAATTTTGTGTTTAAATCCTTTTGCATTTACTCAAAAGTATGCTGTGAAGCAAGCGAATGATTTGTATGCGAAAGGTCAGTATTCTGATGCAGCTAAGCAATATGAAAAGATATTATTGAATGATGGTATTGCACCTGAAATCTATTTTAATCTTGGAAATGCCTATTATAAATCAAATGAAATTGGCCGTTCTATACTGAATTATGAACGGGCTTTAAGGCTATCACCTTCGTTCGATGATGCAAAAGTCAACCTCGAATTAGCTCAATTGAAAGTAGTTGATAATATTGTCCCTTCCCCTAACTTCTTTATTGGACGTTGGATTCAAAACTTAATTAAACTAATGACTTCCAATCAATGGTTGTTTGTAAGTTTTGGGCTTTTTATTTTTTGTTTGATTTCAGTTTTTCTGTTTATTTTTGCCCCATCACGAACAACCCGAAAAATATCCTTTAATTTTGCAATAGCCCTATTGGGAATCAGTTTATTTTCATTGGTCTTTGCAGGTGTCCGTAAAGCTCAGATGATTAACCACAGCGAAGCTATCGTTATGTCGGGTGTAATCAGTGTTAAAAGCTCCCCTGATAAGAGCGGTACTGATTTGTTTCAATTGCATGAAGGGGCTAAAGTAAGTATCAAAAGTACTTTAGGCAGCTGGATTGAAATTAAATTGGCAAACGGTGGTATTGGTTGGGTAGAAAAAGCAAATATCGAAAAAATATAAATTACGCTTGAAAACCTTTCTGTAGTAGAATTTTTGATATTACATAAAACAATACTTTTCAATATGCTGGAAACATTAAAACTTTGGGATAGTAATTTGTTTTTACTAATAAATGGAGTGCATTCTCATTTTTTTGACGGTTTTATGTATACTGTAAGTGAAAAAACTGTTTGGATACCACTTTATATTTCAATTTTGTATGCCCTAATCAAATCATGGAAAAAAGAAGCAATATGGTTGATTTTAGCATTGATTCTCTGCATTGTAATTTCAGATCAAATATCATCGGGTCTTATTAAACATTTAGTTCAAAGACCCCGACCTACCCACTGTGACGATTTAAAAGGCCTTGTGCATATTGTAAATGGATATACTGGTGGAAACTTTGGTTTTGTATCATCGCATGCATCGAATGCATTTGGATTTGCATTGCTAAGCTCCCTGATATTTAAGAGAAGTATTTACACCTATTCTATTTTTACCTGGGCAATCATTACTGCTTATTCCCGGATTTATTTAGGAGTGCATTATCCGTTTGATGTGTTGGGTGGTACTATTGTTGGCCTCCTTGCTGCATTTGTATGTTATGGGGCATTACTAAAACTTCGGCCCGGTTCGATTCAACAGGATAAATATGATACTAATGACATGTTCACAATGATTGTTCCCCTGTCCGTACTTGGTTTAAGTTTTATGGGAATAATTATTTATAGTTTGGCTCTATAGGCTAAAGTCATATTGATTTTCTTAATTGATTCAACCTACAAGTTCCTCTTCAAACACTCCTTAAATTCTCACTTCCACACCTTTATTTCTCAAATA
>Ga0302292_1000811_pt1 | contig 21099 bp, 24 predicted proteins | sample III_Fen_N2_1_FD_194553 | JGI IMG/M metagenome (GOLD analysis project Ga0302292, IMG submission 194553) | Peat permafrost microbial communities from Stordalen Mire near Abisko, Sweden - III_Fen_N2_1 | ecosystem: Environmental > Terrestrial > Soil > Wetlands > Permafrost | place: Sweden: Abisko...
ATAAACAAATACCACCACAAAAGTAAACACCATACTCAAAATTGACATGATTCCTTTCCATTTAGCTACCAAAATTGTTAATATTACAAAAATAGCCACCAGCACCCACAAACTATCTTTTCTCACAAAGTCAGTAATAGAATAAAAATCTTGTCCGTCCGGACTTTCTTCTTTAGTAACAATTACTTTTTCGTCTAATGCATATTTATTTACATTTGCCAAAGCTTCTTTACCATTTTCAATAATAATCGCTTTATTTATTTCATCCCCAGTTAAAATTTTTAATTCTAATTTTTGATAAAGCTGTTTTTGCCCTTCAATATCAATTTGTTTTTCCTCAACAATCTTAGTAATTTTTGCTTCAAAACTTGTACTGGTATTTTCTTGGGCTTTAATCGGAATTATTCCTACCACTCCCAACAACAATATCCCCAAGAGTATCCCTTTCAAAAATCTCATATATTATTTTATTCCTTTTCGTTTCTAATCCAAAGTCTTTATCAACTCTGCGGTGGGAGAGGGACTCGAACCCCCAAGTCCTTGCGAACGGCGACTTTCGAGGTCGCTGCCTTACCAATTCGGCGCATCCCACCAATTACTTCTTATTTTAACCTACAATCACTTATTTAACTTAACTCTAAAATTTAGTAACATTTTTTATGAAAAGAATTATGTTAAGTCTGGTTTTATGTTTTTCTATTTTATTTCTAAGTGGTTGCCAAACCAAACAAAATATTTCTGATCCTACTGTCACTAAAGTTGGTGTTATCCAAGTTAAATCAGGAGATCATTATGTTTTTAGTTCTGCTGGTGATTTGGTCAATATCACTAGTACCAAATACAATCTAGATAATTATTTAAAAAAGAATGTCAGTATTACTGGTCAATATAGTGGTGATACTCTTTACGTTGGAAATTTGACAGAAACTCAATAATTTTAGTGTACCCGGGAGGGATCGAACCTCTAACCTTTGGTTCCGCAAACCAATGCTCTATCCAATTGAGCTACGGGTACAAGTAATAAGTGGCTAATTATATCAGAATTTAAGCTTTTTTCTCAGTTTCTTCTTCCTCTTTGTTTTTTCTTTCCAATGGCATCCAAGACAATGTTTTTTTAGTTAGTTTATCCACAAAGTTGGGGGATTCATCTATTAATGGCAGTTTTTTCACCACAATTGCTTTAATTTTTTCTTTATCTTCGGCATTGATTACCAAAGACACTTGCCTTGGAAATCTCAAAGCTGTCTCAAAATGAATCATTTCACTATCTAAACTTGATTTAAACCAAAATCTAGTCAATAATTCCCATTCGTATCGGCTTTCACCAAAATAAATTCCTCGACTGGTAATTTTATATTTAATATTTTGCGGAGGAACTGTTGACAGCATAAAAAACAATATCACCGAAACTAAAACTAATATTGATATTACAGTTATCCAAAAATCTCGATCTCTTTTTTTTGAAGCTCTCTCTGGTGCTTCCCACTCATATTTAATATTTTCATCATTCCAATCTAACGTCTCTTTTGTATCTTCAGTCGTTATTTGTTTTGTGTTTTGTTCTTCCATCCTGATTTAATAATAAATCATTTTTTAAAAATTTGATATACTTGAGCACAAACTTCATCTCTACGATCTATCGCCTACGATCTAAGACCTAAGTTTAAGGAAGGGTGCGGCGAATGGTAAGCCACAGGTTTGCTAAACCTGCGTCAGAAATGGCATGTGGGTTCGACTCCCATCCCTTCCGCAGTCTGTATAGATTGTTATAATCCATTAATGACACAAAATATTTTGGATTTTTACAAACTTCAGGGAGCTAGAACAACAGTAAAACCAAATATATTTGATAATTTTCCTAGCGATATCAAACAAATTTGTCAAATCATTCAAGGTTTATTGGTTCACCCGGGAATGTTGTCAACATATAACTTACAATTACCCAAAAAACGAATTGAAGATCGATATATAAAAACTATTCAAGAAAATATTGATCAAATTTTAAAAATCGAAAATAAATCATTAATCGAACCAAGAATACCAAAAAACAGAATAGTTAATATTTGTAGACACTTCTCTATGTTTCTCTGTTCTGTTTTAAGAGAAAAAGGTATTCCAGCAAGATGTCGTTGTGGATTTTCTACTTATAATGGCAATGGTAATAATGGTTGGTTTGGAGACCATTGGATTTGTGAATATTGGAATAAAAAAGAAAAAAGATGGATTAAAGTTGATTCCCAACTTGATGATATTCATATTCTTAAACGTCATCTGGATATTAATATAATTAACCCAATTGATCTACCAAAAGAAACTTTTTTTTGCGGAGGTGTTTTATGGAGGTTATACAGACAAGGATTAATAAGCGGAGATTTATGTGGATATTCTCCCAAAGAAAATGATTACGGGGAGTGGTACATCAGAGGGAATATGTTGAGAGATTTCTTTGCCTTAAATAAAATTGAATATACGTACCAAGAAAAGAGTAAATTAATGGATAAAAATTATCAACCCAAAACAGAAGAGTTATTTTTACTTGATAAAATCGCAGATTTAACAATTAATGTTGATGAAAATTTTGATCAGTTAATTGATTTTTATAAAAAAAATCAAAATCTTATACCTAATTATACTCTTTAGGATTATAAAGACAGATTAATTCCACACCTACAAGCTCCGCCTTCGCAGGCTATGGAAAAACATAAACAGATCACATTTATACATTTTCTTCTTTCGTTTTTTTTAACCTGTGACAGGGTATAATTCAATCAAGATGATTTATCCTGATTACGAACATAGCATTGTTAATTTAACTAGCTCTATATTAAAAGCTTTTGATGTTGATTCGCCTTATTCTCCTCTAAAAGAACTTGATGATCTTAAAAAATACAAAAACATTATTCTCCTAGTTATTGATGGTTTAGGTTATGAATATCTTCAAACACACGGACAAAATTCTGAATTAAACAAACATTGTCTTAATAAAATAACTTCTGTTTTTCCTAGTACTACCGGCAGCGCTACTACGTCTTTAGAAACCGGAGTTGCCCCACAACAACATGGTATTACTGGTTGGTTCATGTTCTTAAAAGAAATTGGAGTTTTAGCCAAAATTTTACCTTTCAAACCAAGATATGGTGGCCAAAATTTTACTAATGATAATATTCAAAGGCAAGATATTTTTACTGAAAAAAGAATCATAAATAAAATCAACGCCTCTTCTTTCATCATCTATCCCGACCATATTGTTGATGGCAAAATACATAAAAAAAGTAAAAGTCTTTTGACTTATAAAAATCTTAATGATTTCTTTTTGCAAATTAAAAAGACTATTAAATCATCGAACAAAAGGAAATATATTCATGCTTATTGGGATAAATTTGACACTTTATGTCATGAAAACAGTTGTGTCAGCGAAAAAGTAAACAATCATTTTTGGCAATTAGACAAAAAAATATCATCACTTTCAAAATCATTAAAAGGTACCAATACTGCTCTAATTATTACTGCTGATCATGGGCTTATCGACACTCTCGATAAATCAAAAATAATTCTTCTTCGCGATCATCCAAAACTAGTTGAAACTTTAACCATGCCTTTATCCGGCGAACCTCGAGCCGCTTATTGTTACGTTCACCCTCAAAAAGCTCAACAATTTGAAAATTATATTAAAGACAATTTAAGTCATTGTTGTGAAATTTATAAAAGTGTCGATCTTTTGAACCAAGGAGTTTTTGGTTTATTTAAGCCAAATAAAAAATTAATCGACAGAATCGGCGATTATATTTTAGTCATGAAAGAAAGTTACATCATAAAAGATTTTTTATTGACCGAGGAAAAAGAATGTCATCTTGGTAATCACGGCGGTACTAGTCCAAATGAAATGTTTGTTCCATTAATTAAGTTTGATTTTTAATATATATATAAATATATGATAAATCTTTTTATAGACGCTCTTATTGATAGTCTCAAAACTATTCCTTTGTTATTAATAATTTATATTGGTATTGAATTATTAGAATATAAATTTGGCGATAGAATCAGACAAAAAGTTCAAAATGCTGGCAAGGTTGGTCCATTAATTGGCACGATTGCTGGAGTTTTTCCTCAATGTGGTTTTTCGGTCGTGGCAACTGCTTTGTTTACTCAAAGGTTATTAACCATGGGTACTTTATTAGCAGTTTATTTGTCTACTTCTGATGAAGCCATTCCTATAATTTTGTCCCAACCAGACAAGATTCATTTGTTATTACCTCTAATTGGAATAAAAATTATTGTGGCTCTTATCGTCGGTTATACTGTTGATTTATTTTTTAGAAAAGAAGAAAGAAAAGTTGAAGCCCATATTGAATCAGTGGAAACTGGTCATGACAGTAAAAGTCATCATCATGAAACTATATTAAACGAAACTGCCTGTTGTGGTCATTCAACTTCATCTATCTCCAAAAAATTTTCTTCCAAAGAAATCATTTGGCACCCCATAGTTCATACATTTAAAATTTTTATATTTATATTTTTAGTAACTTTGGCAATTAATTTTATTATTTTTCAACTAGGGGAAACTTTTATCACCGAGTTTTTTACTAAAAATATATTTTGGCAACCATTTTTAGCCGCTACAATCGGTTTAATTCCAAATTGTGCCGCTTCAGTGGCCATAACCGAATTATTTATTAAAAATATAATTGGTTTAGGTCCAGCTATTTCCGGCTTACTCGCTAGTGGCGGATTAGGTTTATTAGTTCTTTATCGTGAAGAAAAAAATAAAAAGATTTTTATTAAAGTCTTGACCATGCTTTATGGTTTTAGTGTTTTATCAGGATTAATAATCCAGATTTTTAACTAACTTTTTAATTTTGCCACCGCGATTCTTCCGTCTGATATGTACTTTCCTACTTTAAAATTTCCTGGTTTGTAATAAGTTACTTTTCCAATTTGTTTTGATTTTTTTAATAAATCTAAAATATATTTTCTTTCTTTATCCACCTCTGGATCCACCCGATGTGATAATTGATAGGTGAGGGTGAAGGCAAATCCTACATCTTCACTCCCTGCCCCCATCCAGGTGCAGATTTTATCTGGTTTTATCCTACGTTTTTTAGTCCAAAAATTTAAATCAAATGGATCTATTTCTTTGTCGGTGTTTATTGCCCAAAATCGAATATGATGACGTTTTCTTGGACTATTTCCTATAGATTGCTGAAATCCGATATCCTGTCTTTTTCCAAAAAGAAACAAAGAACTAAAAGGAGCATTTGGATAAGATCTATTATCAATGAATCTTTCTATCATTTTTATAGAACTATTTATCGATAATTTATCTGCCTTATCCCAGCCGATTTTTTCAAAAGCCTTTATTAAATCTTCTTTTGTTCCCACTAAAATAATATTTACTGGATCAACTAATAAACCATCATTACCTCGGGTAAATCTTGGAATTCTTCCCTTTCTCAATATTAATAGTACAAAATGAACTATTTTCGGCAAAATTATATAAGCCGAAATATAGTACGTCATCATAATTGCCACAAGTAAGGGCAATCTTTGATCTAGTCGATTGAATATTGGAAAGATGATAAACCACGCTACAGTAATTGCAATTACTGCCACCGCTATTCTTTGTGACCATCTGATCAAAAACCTCATAACTGATTTTAGCAGTATTATTTTTATCTGTTAAATCGGCTAATTATTGTGGTTTAATAGGGTATGTCTATTCGAAAAAATCTTCTCCATCAAATTCAAAAAATTCAAAAAGAATTATCCTTACCCAAACTTTCTTTTTCTAGTTTAGAAAAACTCAGTCAAGAAACCAAGAAAAACTTTGACGATGCCCTCAATCATTTTATGGTTAAAAATGATGTTTTTAAAAAAATTGACGTTCGTCGTGAATTTATAAAATTATGGAAACATCATGGTCACCAAATTGCGATACCTATTAGTTGGCGGTATTTACTCAGTGCTCCATTTATTTACGGCATGATAATTCCGGCCATAGCTTGGAATATTGGTATCGAAATTTATCATCAAATTTGTTTTCGTCTCTATGGCATCCCTCGGGTTAATACCAAAGACTATTTTATTTATGATCGCCAACTTCTTTCTTGCCTTAACTGGTGGGAAAAACTCAATTGTTATTACTGTTCTTACATCAACAATTTAATCCGTTACAGTGCCGAGATTGGCGGTCGGACTGAACGTTATTGGTGTCCTATCAAATATGTTCGTCGTGTCAAAGACACTCATTCTCAATATGCCAAATTTATCGATATTCAAGATGAGAAAAAATTTCGTCAAGAATGGGACAAACTTCGTAATTTTTCCGATATCAAGTCAAAATAATTTTAAATACTTGTCATGGTAGAATTAACCCATGATTTTGGCCAAAAACATCTTCTATTCTTATGGAAACAATGCCATTTTTAAAGGTGCTAATTTTTTTGTTGCCAAAAATAGTAAAGTTGGGTTAGTTGGGGCTAATGGTTCTGGTAAATCAACCTTATTTAAATTGCTTACCAAAGAAGATTTTCCCGAAGATGGCAAATTTGATATTGGTGGTCAAATTATGTCTGTTCCTCAAGAGGTCAAACGCGACGACAAAATGGAGCATGCCACTTCTGTTCGTGATTATCTTGATTCTCAAAGTATCCACGAGGATTATGAAATATTAAAAATTTTAGCCAAATTAGAACTACCACAAATTCAATTAGATGACACTCCTCAACATTTCAGTGGTGGTCAAAAAACTAAATTAGCCATTGCTCGTGCCTTATTGGCCGAGCCAGATATTTTGCTTCTTGATGAACCAACTAATTTTTTAGATGCTGCTGGTAAGCTTTGGATGATGAATTTTTTAGGTCGTTATCCCAAAACTTTAATCATTATTTCTCATGATCTAGCTTTACTTGACAAAAATATTACTAAAATTTTAGAAGTTAATTCGTTAACTAAACAAATTGAAGAATACAACGGTAACTATTCTTTTTATGTTAAGTTAAAAGGGGAACGAGAAACTGTTTTAGCTCATCAAATTCACTCTCAAGAAAGACATATTGTGGAAATGAAAAAAGGTTTGCTAAAAATTTCTGGCAATCGATCTGAAAAAGGTGTTCGCCAAAAACTCAATTTAGCCAAAAGAATCGAAAAAATGGTTGAAGCGTTACCGGTTATGCCTCCAGAGGCCAAAAAAATCAAAATGAAATTACCCGATCCTGCGTGGGTTGGCGAAATGCCTCTTATGGCTATGGGTATCTCTAAATCGTTTGGTGATAAAAAAGTTTTAGACAGTGTTGACTTTGATATCAAAAGAGGGGAGCGAATTGCTTTAATTGGTCAAAATGGTGCTGGTAAAAGTACTTTAATCAAAATTTTAATGAATATGATTACTCCTGATGTTGGGGAAATTTTAAAAGACGATCGATTGACTATTGGCTATTATTCTCAAGAATTTGAAACTTTTGATTTTAACAAAACACTTCTTGAAACAGTTAAAGATAAGTGTCAAATGGATGAAAAATCTCTTCGTTCTCTTTTAGGAAAATTTCTCTTTTCTGGCGATAAAGTTTTTCAAAAAGTTGCTTCTCTCTCTGGTGGTGAAAAAACTCGTCTTTCCATTGCCACACTCTTAGCTAAAAATTACAATCTTTTGATTTTAGACGAACCAACCACTTACCTTGATGTCTTGTCTCAACGTCTTATTTTAGAAGCTCTCAAATCCTATCAAGGTGCCATGATGATTGTTAGTCATACTCCAGAATTCATCGCCGAGCTAAAACCGTCTCGTCGCTTTTTACTTCCAGAAAATAGAATGGAAGTCTGTCAATACCCCCAAATTTAACCCAAAAAAAAGAGCGCCTTGCGACGCTCTTAGTTTTAATTTATTTAAAAATTAGTATCTGCTACTGCTACTACCACCTCTGTTACCACCAAAATCATTTCGTGGTCCTCGAGAGAAGTTGTCTCTGCGTGGAGGTCTGTCTTCCATAGGTTTAGCTTCGTTGACTTTGACAGTTCGGCCATCTAATTCTTTGCCATCGAATAATTCGATTGCTTGATTAGCTGCTTCTTCACTATCCATTTCTACAAATCCAAAACCTTTTGATTGGCCAGAGAATTTATCTTTAATAACTATAGCGGATACGACTGTACCAGCTTGAGCAAAAGCTGCTCCTAATGTTTCGTCAGTGGTTTGATAAGACAAGCCGCCAACATACAATTTTTTGATCATTTTTGTGTTCAAAAACTATTAATCTGTAGCGACCTCTTCTCAATTATCTTGACAGAAACCCACCTACGTCTTAGATTATAGCGTATTTCCAGTTAAATTGATATGACCTCTCTTCTCTCTTGACAAAAATGTTAACTAGATCTAACATACAGTTAGAAATAATTAACATCTACCTATGACTCTCAAAAAATATCAACAAATTAAATTGGCAATAACAGTAATTATTGCTGTTATTTTTAGTCAATCAATTTTATATCAAAACTATCTAATTCCTTTGGCTACTTTAGTTGTTGCTTCATTAGTTTTAATTTGGCTTCGCCGTCAAGTCAAAGAAGTTGTTGCTGATGAACGCGATTATGCACTTGCCGGCAAATCAGCTTCCTGGGCTATTCAAATTTATTCATGGATTGCTGTTGTGGCTATGTTTGTTTTGTATGCTTTCAAAGATTTAAATCCAGCCTATGAACCAGTTGCTATGACTCTGGCTTTTTCTACCTGTTTATTAATGTTCGTCTACAGTTTAATTTTTAATTTTCACAACAAAGTTAAATTTACTGCCAACAAAAATAGATTTATTATTCTTGCTATTATTCTCTCTATTTTTTTAGGTATCTTTACTCTTCGATTATTTTCCGGAGAAGACAACTGGATTTGTAAAAACGGTCAATGGATAGCCCATGGTCATCCAGATTTTGCCGCTCCAAAATCAATTTGTAAATAAATTATGAATAAAAAATATTTAATTCAAGCCTTAATCTTAAATTTTTCTTTGTCTTGGATTTTGGCATTAACTACTAAACTTTTTGGAATTCCGTTTACTGGTATTAACGCTGTTATTGTCGGAATTTTTTACATGTTTATTCCAGCTCTGTCTGTTTTTATTTTGTCAAAATTTTTTTGGAAAATTCCTCTCAAAAATTGGGGTGTCAAAAAACCACAAAATAAAATTGTTTTCTTAGCTATACTTTTCCCTTATCTTGTTGCTGCCTTAAGTATTGGCGTTTCACTTCTCTTTCCTGGGATAAAATTTCAACCTCAAATGGAAGGTATGATCGCCAAACTTGGGGCTAATTTACCCCCAGAATCTTTAGTCGCCATGAAAGATCAAATTTCTAGTCTTGGTGGTTTATTACCTTTAATAATTTTAGGTCAATCAATTCTTGCCGGTCTGACTGTCAATGCTGTTGCTGCCTTTGGTGAAGAATATTTTTGGCGCGGTTTTTTACTCAAACAATTTAAAAAACTTGGTTGGTTAAAATCTAGCCTAATTATCGGTTTTATTTGGGGATTGTGGCACGCTCCCTTAATTCTCCAAGGCCACAATTATCCTGAGCATCCTGTTGCTGGTGTTTTTATGATGATTGTTTGGTGTATGCTTCTTAGTTTTTCCATGATCTATTTCACTGTTAGAACTAAATCAGTTTTTACTGCTGCTTGGTTTCATGGCATTCTAAACGCCTCAGCTGGTTTTGGTCTTCTTTGGATTAGTAATGCCAGTGATTTATTAGTTGGAGTTACTGGCCTTTCTGGTTTTATTTCTCTTTTAATTTTAAATTTAATTTTATTTTTTATTGACAAAAAGTCGTCTCATCAAGTCGATTCACTTTTAAATGAATACTAAAATTAAAGAATATCGGGCTAAACTTAATCTAACTCAAGATCAGTTAGCTAACTTAGTTGGTGTTCGTCGCGAAACCATCGTTTTTTTAGAGCAGGGGAAATACAACCCTAGTTTAAAATTAGCCCACGATGTTGCCCTCGCCCTAAAAACTACAATAGATAAAATTTTTATTTTTTAAAATTGCTACTTACTATTTACTAATTAATTAAATAACTAAACATGATCGCAAATCCAAAATGGTTTAATTTAAGAAAATATAGTGGTTGGGGACTTACCCCAAATTGTTGGCAAGGTTGGGCCTATGTTTTTGCCTATATTATCCCTGTCGTCATTATCAATTCACTACCTTTTACTCAAGATTTAAAAAATATTTTTTCTTCTATAGTAATGGGTATTTTAGTTGTTGATGTACTCCACACTATGACCAAGATCAAAAAAGACGAACGTGAACGACTTCACGAAGCCATTGCCGACAGAAACGCTTTGTGGTTTCTTTTGTTTGGTCTTATCGCTTGGGCATTTTTCAAACAAAGTTTCGATCCAATTTTAGTTGGTATTTTGCTTGGTGCTACCGCCATCAGAGCCCTCACTCAAATATATTTACAAGATAAATAATCTTAATAACTTTAAGATTATTTATCTAAATTATAGATTGTAAACTTGTTCCGGTGATCTACCTCCTATCTTCCTCCCCGTACTATTATCTAGTACAGTTAGCTTGTCCATCAATCCAATGAATTGTTCAAAAGTATCTAACAATTTAGAAACTTTATCTTTTGTTTCGTAATTAAGCGCTATCAAAGGGCCTATCTTATTAAATCCTTCCAAAAATTTCCTTCCTTCTGGTGTAATAATAGATTGCGTATGTCCCATTCCCTCACCATCAGGACTCCAGCCACTAAGTTTTTTTCCACCTAATTTTGTTTCAAGTAATAAACTTTTAAAATTATCTTTTATATATCTAGCCAACATATTTCCATAGTCACTCTTTTCACTGATACGACTAATATCTCTCCTACCTTCTTCCATCTCATCCTTTACTTTAAACGTTTCCACTATACCTTTATTAAAAATATAATCCTCTATAACACTTCTATCTACTACTACTCTTTCTCCACCAGTCAATTTAGCTAACCCCAAAACATCAAAAGCTTGATCTGCTAATTCTTGTCCCTTTTCCACTGTTTCACTCATTTTTTGTTCCAATTGCTCTTGCGGGCTAACAACCTCTTCTGGTTTGCTAGACACTTCATCTTCTTCTTTCGGAGAGTCTTCTCCAGTCATTGTGCTAGCAGCTTCCAGTGGTGCTTCCTGTGTTACTGATTCCTCTGTTTGAACCGCACTTGCCTTTTGTAGACTTTCTATTTCAGGAGTTTCTAACTTAGCAATAATTCCTTCCATTGCCATATTAATCAAAGCCGCTTTTTCTGGATCAATTGCCAAGACAGTTAATCTAGACATATTTTCTCCAAAAGTTTCTTGAGGTGTTGGCTCTAAATTTTGAGGTTTTGTCTCAATTTTTGGTAAAGAAGCACCAAGCTCATTTGTAAATTCTGACATAAATATATTTATATATAAAAAATAATTTTGTAACTAATACTAGCACAGCAGCTTAAATCTTTCTACTATCGTACGCCCAGTGTAATATCGCCTGTCGTTGCTTTATTCGGCACAATAAATCAAATTTCTGACAATTCTTTTTTACTTGGGCAATGTGTCGTTTAATCGCCAGCCACCTTTTAATTTGACGGTCATCATCCTCGTGTCGTCTTCCCATAAAATACCGGCAGTACCATTGAAACCAGCCACGTGGATCATCGGGGTTTATCCAGCCTTTTTTAATCCATTCTGCCAATGGTTGGCTGGCATTTATTCCAAAAAAATTTATTTTTGGATCATGAATTTCATGATTTAATTTGGCTTTTTTAAACCAATCAGCAGGGAACTCATCTTTACCATCAGTCATATACTTTCCTCCAAACACTCCTAATTCCAACATTTCTTTTAGAGTTAATTCTGGTTTAAATCGGGGATCAAAATTTTTGCCCATCGGCTCCGTTCTCCAATAAACATAACCCTTTTGCATTAAATCGTTTACTACTACTTTAGTTTTCATTTTTCGATACTAAGAATAGTTTATCGTTTTTTCGTACTTTTTGTTTGGTTCTAAAAGTTAACACCTCTTTCTCTATTTTTATCTCAAAAAACTTATCTCGATAAACTCCTGTGCTTGGCCCAATTATTATATATTCGTCGCCATTATTTACTCGACCGTTTTTATTCAACTTAATTTCGGCCACATTTATTTTTTGATAAAAATGTTCGATTGGTCCTAATAATATTTTTGTTTCAGTGGCTAGATTGTTTTCACCCTTTGCCCATTCATCAGTCGATTGCCCCATATAAAAACCACTACTAAATCCTCGATTAAAAACCGTTTTTAATTCATCAAGCAATTCTTCTTTTTCTTTTTTATTATATTTATTTTCTTCAATTAACCCTAATCCTTTTTTGTAAACTCTCACTACTTTGTCTACATAATCCGCACTTCTTGCCCGACCTTCAATTTTTATTGTCGCAATTCCTGTTTCTACCAACTTTTCCAACAAACCAATAGTACACAAGTCACTTCGACTCATTACCCAATCATTATCCAACACTAATTCTTTGCCAGTATCTTTGTCTTTTACTTCATATTTTCGTCTACACACTTGCACACATTTACCTCTATTTGCCGACAAATTATAATGGTACAAACTCATTTGGCACCTACCCGACATGGCTACACACATCGCTCCATGTCCAAACACTTCAATTTCTACCAAATTTCCTTTTGGTCCCACAATTTTTTCTTGTCTAATTCCCTCAACTATTTTTCCGACTTGTTCCAAATTTAATTCTCGAGCCAACACAATTCTATCCACCCAAGTACTCAAAAGTTTTACTGTTTCTAAATTTGACACCGACATTTGAGTTGAAGCACAGACCTCAATCTTTTGTAAATTAGCTTCCTTAATTACCGCCAAGTCCGCCGCAATTATGCCATCAATCCCTGATTTTTTAATTTCTTTCAAAGTTTTTTTAATCGTTTCAATTTCTTCATCATAGACCACAGTATTCAATGTCACCCAAGTCTTAATATTTTTTTCTTGACACCACTTGGCAATTTTTGGTAAGTCCGTTATTCCAAAATTATTAGCCCCCGCTGATCTCATGTTCAATTCGCCAATGCCAAAATAAACCTCGTCAGCTCCAGCATTTATTGCTGCCATTAAGCTTTCAAAATTCCCCGCCGGTGCTAATATATTTACCTTATTCATTTATAATCAAACTTTCACCGGTCATCTCCACCGGTTTTTCAACTCCCATAATTTCCAAAATTGTTGGAGCTACATCCTTCAACCCACCATCTTTAACTCTTCCCTCTAGTCCTACAAAAGAAAATTTTACTGGGTTAAAACCATGAGAGACATCAACTTCACCATTTTCGTAAAGCATATTTTCTGCATTGCCATGATCAGCTCCGGTAATTACCACATAATCATTTTCTAATCCTTTGTTTACAATTTTCCCCACCTGTTCATCGACTACTTCACAAGCTTTTTTAATGGCATCAAATTTTCCGCTATGTCCCACCAAATCAGCATTAGCAAAATTAACCAAGATAAAATCATATTTACCAATATTTTCCAATACTTTTTCACATACTTCCGGTGCAGACATTTCTGGTTGTAAATCATAAGAGGGAACTTTGGGACTTGGCACCATTATTCTATCTTCACCTTTGTATTCATTTTCTAATTGGGAGTTAAAAAAGAAAGTTACATGAGCATATTTTTCTGTTTCCGCAATTCTTAATTGTTTTTTATTATTATTTGCTAGCACTTCTGCTAAATTATTGACCACATATTCTGGCAAAAAGGCTACTGGTAAGTCCCAAGATTCATCATATCTTCCCATACATACCCAAGTTATATCTAAATCAGATTGAAACTCTACTGGGCAAAGTGCTTGTCGAGTCATCATCGCCGTAATTTGTCGTGACCTGTCAGTTCTAAAATTAAACCAAATAAATGAATCACCCGATTTTAATAAGCCAGTTTTATCTATTATTGTTGGTTGGACATAATAATCAGTGGCATCGCCTCTTTCATAAGCCTTATTTATTGCTTCAACAGCATCCACTGCCTCAAATCCTTCACCTTTTGTCCACAATTCTTCTGCCATTTGAGTTCTGTCCCAATTAGTGTCTCTATCCATAGAATAATATCTTCCCGATACTGATACAATTTTTCCCACTCCAATTTCTTTTATCTTTTCGTTTAATTTTTCAACATAACCAAGAGCTGATTTTTCTGATACGTCTCGTCCATCTAATACTAAATGAATAAAAACTTTATTCAATCCATTATCTTTGGCTAATTTCAATAAAGCATATAAATGGCTTACATCAGAATGAACTCCGGCGTCCGAAAAAAGTCCCGCCAAATGTAATGCTGAATTATTTTTTTTACAATTTTCAATGGCTTTTAATAAAGCTGGATTTCTAAAAAATAATCCATCTTTGATAGCATTATTAATCATCTCTTGTGGTTGCCACACAATTCGTCCAGCTCCCATAGTCAAATGACCCACTTCACTTCCGCCTTGAGCCCCTTGGGGATTACCTACATCATTACCAAAGCATTTTAATAGTGCACTAGGATATTCCTTTAAATACCTGTCAGCATTTGGAGTATCAGCTGCCATTATGGCGTTGCCATAAGGATTAGTTGAATAACCCCAACCATCTCGCACTATCAAAATTACTTTTTTATTTTTCATAATTTTTTGTTTTTCTACGATCTATGATCTAAAAACTACGATCTAACTAAGTTCCTCTTCAATTCTCATCAATCTATTGTATTTACAAACTCGTTCACCTCGAGTTGGTCCGACCTTTATATAAGCCGAATTAACTGCCACCGCCAAATCCACCATAAAAGTATCATTGGTTTCACCGCCACCACGATGACTTGGCATAGTCATTAAATTATTTGCATTAGCCAACAAACAACAATCAACTGTTTCAGTCAAAGTACCAGCTTGATTAAGTTTTATTAAAATTGCTGTTGCCGCTTTCATATCAATGGCTTTTTGCCAAAGTTTTGTATTGGTTACTGTCAAATCATCAGCAATTAATGGAAATTTTTCTCCAATTGCGTCTACCATTTTTGGCCAATTGTCCCAATCAAATTCTGACAACATATCTTCCATGGTGGCAATCTTATATTTTTCAATCCAAGGTTTGTAATAAGCAATTAATTCTTCCGAAGTTAATTCTTTCCCTTCCAATTTTAAAGTATATTTCCCCGTTTCTTCAGAATAAAATTCACTTGCTGCTGCATCAATGCCCACACCAGCATCTACTCCTGGAACATATCCAGCGTTAATTATTGCTTGAGTTAAATATTCCATTGGTTTTTCATTTGAAGCAATTCCATTTGGAGCAAAAGCGCCTTCATTACCAACGTTAGTTGACAATTTTTCTGCTTTCAAAATATTTTTCAAAGCGCTATAAATTTCCATTTCCATCCTCACATTTTCAGCTGCCGTTTTATTTCCCATTGCTCCCACCATAAATTCTTGCAAATCAGTAGTTTCGTCAGCGTGTTTTCCGCCCTCAATCATGACAATCATTGGTTTTGGTAATTTCCAGCCAATGTCACCGATTCCATAAGTTTTTCGCAAATATTTATAAAGTGGCATTTTTTCTTCTGAAGCTTGAGCTCGGCATACCGCCAAACTTACCCCCAACATTGCATTTCCGCCCAACACCGCTTTATTGATAGTTCCATCAGTCTCAATCATTTTATTATCAATGGCTCTTTGATCACTTGCTTCCATTCCAAGTAAAATTTCTTTTATTTTTCCATTAATATTAGCAATTGCATTTAACATTCCTTTTCCACCGTAACGAGCTTTATCTCCGTCAAGCAAAACAGTTGCTTCTTTCGATCCAGCACTGGCGCCATAACTAACCGAAGCTTCTCCAATAGCACCGCTTTCCAAAGTTACCGTAACTTCCAAACTTGGAGCTCCACCACTAGCTAATATTTCTCGAGCAAAAATGTTTTGTATTTTCGACATATGTTTAAAAACAATTAATTTTTAATTACAAACCCATTATAACTCACCAATATTTACTTATTTACAATATAGTGTAGTTGAAATATCTGGTCTGATATCTTTTTTGTTTCTTTTAATGTTAAATCTAAGTCAAAATTTTCTGGATAAAACACAGGCAATCCTTTACTGATAATAACCGCTTGTAAGTTAAAAATAACTTCATCGATTAAATTTTCCTTAGCAAAAGAACTATTTAAATTGGAACCACCGGTTAAGATTACTTCTTTTAATCCCTGGTCTTCTAATTTTTCTATTGCCTCTTTTGGCGATTTAGCTAAATCAAAACCATCTTCGATTTTGAAATCATCATCTCGGGAAATAACTATTTTTTTTACATTTTCGATTTTATCGAAAGCTTCTTTTCCGTAAGCTCTCATAGTCTCGTGAGTTCTTCGTCCCCAGATAGCGGCACCAGATTGATTTGCTAACCCAACAAAAGTTTCGTAATTATCCTCCGATAAAAAATCTTCATCTCGATTTTCTCTAGCAATAAAACCATTAACAGACATAGACATAAACAAAATTACTTTCATATTTTAATATTTTTCTCATTTCTAAACATTTTTCCATGACCAGGGATTATCCAATCAGCCATTTCTAAAATCTTTTTTCGACTTTCTTTTAGATCTTTTTCATTTTTTACGTACGGATCTTCAAAATTAATTAAACTTTCAAAATCTTTATTTGGTTCTTCTCCATCAATCCACCAAAAAACATCCCCAGCAATTACTACTTTTCCCATATCCTCAGTGACTACTATCACTGAACAATGAAACGGGTCATGGCCTGGAGTTTGAATGATTTCAATTCCATCACCAAGCATTCCTTTTTCTTGTCTTTTTATTATTCCATTTTGTAAATATTGATCACTATTATCCAAGAATATTGCCTTTTCAAACATTCCAGCCAATAGGGAATGGTCCATGTGGTAATGAGTTAATAACACCACATCAATATCTTCAACTTTTAAATTTTCTTTTTCTAAAGCCTTTAATAAATTTTCTCGATTAAAACCCGGATCGACAATAATTTTATGTTTTTCATTTTCAATCAAAACCACCGAAGGCGACACCTCTTCATAGTCATCATAAACTTTTGCATATCCTTCGATTAAAACTTTTACTTTATTCATAATTTTTAAACTTCTAGCTCCATGAAATCTTTTCCCATTATTACTTCTTCATCATATTTTTCTTTAACTTCAGCCACTAAATCAATATTACTCGTCGCTGGGTAAAAATGAGTTAAAACTACTTTTTTAACCTTTGAATTTTGGGCGATTTCTCCAATTTGATAAGAATCTAGATGAGCCAAATTAGCTTTGTTTTTTTGATAAGAAGCATCACATACAAATAAATCAGCATCTACACTTGCTTTTTCTAATCCTTCACATTTAACACTATCACCAGAAAAAACAAATATTTTTTCTCCACATTCAAATCTAAGAGCATAAGCTTTTGCCTCTTTACCAAAAGCTGTATGTTTAACTTTAAATGGTTTTACTTTTATTTCACCCAGATCAATTAAATTTTCATATTCTCTGTATTCAATTTTTGAGTAATTATCAAAAGCCGGCAGTTCATAAACATCAGATAGTCTTTTAGTAAATTCTTTTATTCCTTCAGGTCCATAGATTATTGGTGTTTTGTATTCTTCTGTTTCAAATTCTTTTAATCTTAAATTCATTTGGAGGGCAAATAAATCAGATGTATGGTCAGCATGAAAGTGGCTGATAAATATATAATCTAAATCTTCTGGTTTTATCCCAACTTCTGACAATCGTATTAATGTTCCCGGGCCACAATCAATCAAAATTTTTTTATCATCCACCTCTAACAAATATGATGGTCCAGATCTAATATTGCTTACATAAAATGTTCCTGTTCCTAAAATTGTTATTTTCATAAACCAAAAATTTTTTTAATTAATTTTTTAATTCTCAAATTTCTAATCTGTCCAATTTTATCATTTAATCCAACTTCTTTTTTCATCCACAAATCCGCATAGCCGGTTTTATTTGTCCGACAGATTTCATCAATTTTTTCTTGACTCAAATTTTTGTAAATATACAACCACTCATCTATCCACCAAATCTTTCTATAAATTTTTCTTAAAAATTCCATCATCTTTTTTCCGTTTAACCTTGCTTGTTGGTAACTAGCAGGGGAATATTCCAAAAACATTATTGGCTGATCTCTTTTAATTATTTTCATTGCTCCATCAATTACTTCCGGTTCCCACCCTTGTGTATCAATTTTCATCAAATTAATTTTTTGATTTTTCAAATAATCATCAAGCTTAATAATCCTTACTACCTCAGTCTCTTCAGAGGCAATCTTTGTCTTGCCTCCCTTTTTAAGGGAGGGTAGGGTGGGTTTAAAAAGCTTGTGGTCTCCAAAATTATTCTTAGATTTATATAATTTTAATTTTCCCGCTTTACTTCCTACCGCCGCATTTATTATTTCTATGTTTTTTAAATTATTAGCTTCAATATTTTTCTTTAAAATTTCAAAATTAATTTTATCCGGTTCAAAGGCATAAACTTTACCATTTTCCCCTACTTTATTAGCCAAAAGCACGGTGTAATAACCAATATTTGCTCCCACATCCACTACTACATCACCCCTCTTCGCTTGTCTCAAAATTAATTGTGTTTCGTATGGCTCATATTTTTCCAGTGCAATTCTTTGGCCAATATATCGGTCATTTTCTAAATAGAAAAATTTATATTTTCCAAAAATTTTGGTCTTTTTTAATTTCATTTCTGTTTATATTCTATCAAGTTCACCCTCTTGTCATTTTTTCTCACCTCGCTATAATATTAGCAGTCTGTTATTTAGACTGATAATTATTATTTATTAATTACTCATTAAAAAACCCTATGTCTCAATCCAAAATCCACCCAGTTGCCGGCTATTTATTAGTCGAGCCACAAAAAAAAGCTCCAGTCACTACTTCCGGAATTCTATTACCCGACAATCACCAAGATAAACCTCAACAGGGTAAAGTTTTAGCTGTTGGCGACACCACTTTTATGGACGGCCGCGAAGTTAAATCACCTTGTGCTGTCGATGATGTTGTTGTTTATCGTGAATGGGGCGGCAAAGAAATCAAAGAAGAAAACGTCGATTTATTACTTTTAAAATTCGACGACATTATGGCAATTGTAAAATAATTATTAATTTATTTAATACTAAAAACTTATGGCAAAACAACTAAAATTCGGGGCTGAAGCCCGTCAATCACTTCTAAACGGAGTTAATATTTTATCTGATGCTGTCATCACTACTCTCGGTCCAAAAGGTCGTAATGTGGCTATTGATAAAAAATGGGGTGGACCAACTGTTCTCCACGATGGTGTCTCTGTTGCCAAGGAAATCGAACTTGAAAATCCTTATGAAAACATGGGAGCTCAACTAATCAAAGAAGCTGCCAGTAAAACTAACGATGCTGCTGGTGATGGTACTACCACCGCTACTGTTTTAGCTCAAGCTATCGTCAACAAAGGTCTTCAAAACGTTGCCGCTGGTGCTAACCCAATGATTATTCGTCGTGGACTTGAAAAAGGTCTTAAGCTCATTATTAATGAGCTTGATTCTATGAAAAAAGAAATCAAGGCAGATGACGAAGCCTCTATCGAACAAGTAGCCACTATCTCCGCTGGAGACAGTGAAATTGGTAAAATTATTGCCCAATCTATGGTTAAAATTGGTCGTGATGGCTTAATCACTGCCGAAGAAGGTAAAGGTTTATTTTTAGAAACCAAAGAAACTTCTGGCATGGAATTTGATCAAGGATTTTTATCTCCTTACTTTGCTACCAACACTGAAAGTATGGAAGCAGTTGTTGAAAATCCTTACATTATTATTACTGATAAAAAGATTAGTTCACTTCAAGAAATTTTGCCTTTCCTAGAAAAACTTGTCAAACTTACCAAAAATTTTGTCATCATTGCTGATGATGTTGATGGTGAAGCCTTGGCTACTTTGGTCGTTAATAAAATTAAAGGTGTCTTTAATGTTCTCGCTGTCAAAGCCCCAGGCTTTGGTGATCGCAGAAAAGCCATGCTTGAAGATATCGCTGCTCTTACCGGTGGTCAAGTCATTTCTGATGATTTAGGTATCAAATTTGATATTGCCGAACCTTCCGAGTATTGTGGTCATGCTGATTCCATAACTTCCGACAAAGATAAAACCAGAATTCTTGGTGGTGCTGGCAACGAAGCCGATGTCAAAGCTCGTGTTTCTCAGCTTCGTGCTCAACTTTCCAAAACCGATTCTGATTACGACAAAGAAAAATTCCAAGAAAGAATTGCCAAATTAGTTGGCGGTGCTATCGTTATCCAAGTTGGCGGTGCTACTGAAGTTGAAATGAAAGAAAGATTAGAAAGAGTCAAAGATGCTATTGAAGCTACCAAAGCTGCTGTTGAAGAGGGAATTCTTCCCGGTGGTGGAGTTGCCTTACTCAAAGCTTCTTTAAAACTTGATTCAGTCAAAACTGATTCTGCCGAAGAGCAAGTTGGTATCGATATTTTAAAATATGCTCTTGAACAACCAGTTCGCCGACTGGCTCAAAATTCTGGTGAAGACGCTGGTTACATTTTCAATTTAATTAAAGATAAGGTCAGTAAAGATCCAAAATCAGATTATGGTTACAACGCCGCTACAGGCAAAATGGAATCCATGATTGACGCAGGTATTCTTGATCCAGCCAAAGTTACTAAATCTGCCCTAACTAACGCTGTTTCTGTTGGTCAAATGGTTTTAACTACTGATGTTTTAATCACTGATGCTCCAGAAAAATCAGCCCCAACTCCAGACATGTCTGGTATGGGCGGCATGAACGGCATGATGTAAAAAAAATACGTCATTGCGAACGCAGTGAAGCAATCTCGTTGTTTTAAATTAAAACCCTCCTTAACCGGAGGGTTTTTGTTGCTACAATCTTTTAGTGTCTAAAACTAAACTTTTAATTTTATTAAGTCTTATTAATCTAGTTTTATTTTGTCTTTATTTTTTTCTCAAAATTTATTTTCAGCCAGTTGCTGTTGTCGTTCCTCATCATGATTTTGTAATAGTGCTGA
>Ga0302292_1000813_pt1 | contig 21091 bp, 30 predicted proteins | sample III_Fen_N2_1_FD_194553 | JGI IMG/M metagenome (GOLD analysis project Ga0302292, IMG submission 194553) | Peat permafrost microbial communities from Stordalen Mire near Abisko, Sweden - III_Fen_N2_1 | ecosystem: Environmental > Terrestrial > Soil > Wetlands > Permafrost | place: Sweden: Abisko...
ACGTATTTTTCGACCAAGTGCAGCAACAAATTCCAATACGAATTGGCACCACCGCTCGAGTAAATGCCATCTTCTTCGGTAACAATAGAGCCTTCTACCAATTCAATTTGTGGAAACAATTCCTGAAATTGATGTGAAAACCCCCAATGTGTCGAACATTTTTTTTCGTTGAGCAACCCCGTTGAAGCCAATAAGAACGCGCCAACGCACAGCGAAGCTACTTCAGCACCGTTTTCATGTTGATTGATAATCCAAGGAACCAACGTTCTGTTTTGTTGTATCGCTTTCGGAAGATCTCCGAAAAGTGCCGGCACGATTACTAAATCCGTTTCAGTGACTTCGTGCAGTAAAGCGTCGGTATGAACGGTATAAGATCCGCCGGTCAATTTCACTTCATGCGATGCGCCAACCAATTGTACCTCAAACAACGGTGCTTTTCCGGCAACCTCTAAAAATTGATTGACAGCGCTAAAAAGGTATTGCGGATCGGCAATTGCTTGCATCACCGACGACTCGGGAACTAAGATGGAAACACGTTTCATAGGGCTAAAATAAAGAATTTACGTGTCGTAATCCACCTCTTAGGTTGTCGTAATCACATACGTTTTGTTTTTAATTATTGATGCATCTTTGTATTATTGAACAAATTAGCATTGAGATATGGAATTAAAGACAGTCATTACGATAGAAACAACCGTAGACGCATCCCTGGAAAAGGTCTGGAATTACTGGATCGCACCCGAACATATTGTGAATTGGAACACCGCTTCGCCCGAATGGCATACACCGCGCGCCACCAATGATGTGCGGGTTGGAGGAGAGCTGTTTTGCCGCATGGAAGCAAAAGACGGAAGCTTTGGGTTTGATCTAAAAGGAACCTATACAGCTGTTGAATCTATGAAACAATTGGATTCCGTGTTGGAAGACGAACGAAAAGTATCGGTTGCCTTTTCGGATATGAAAGGAAAAACACTGGTGGTGCAACATTTTGAGGCTGAAAGTCAAAATCCCATTGAAATGCAACAAGCAGGCTGGCAAGCAATTTTGACGAACTTTAAACACTACACTGAAAACAATTAAGATTATGGCACAACCGATTTACCCGTGTTTTTGGTTTAACAATCAAGCCAAAGAAGCAGCAACGTTCTATTGTTCGTTATTTGAAGGAGCAACCATTACCGCCGAAAACCCGATGGTAGTGATGATGGAATTGAATGGAAAAAAATACATGCACTTAAACGGTGGTCCGATGTATAGCATCACTCCTGCAATTTCCATGTTCGTTACGTGCGAAACCGATCAAGAGATTGAAACACTGTGGGAAAATTTGTCGCGCGAAGGTTCGGCCTTGATGCCGTTGGGATCGTATCCGTGGAGTGAAAAATATGCGTGGGTGAAAGATAAATTTGGGTTGACCTGGCAATTGATGTTAGGCCAAGTGCCTCCACACGGCGAGAAAATTCACCCGAGCTTTTTGTTTTCAGGCGACCAATACGGCAAAGCCCGCGCAGCCTTGGATCAGTATGCGGCTATTTTTCCCAATTCCAAGTTGCACGAACAACAATTATACACCGCCAATGAAGTTCAGCCGGAAGGAAATCTGAAGTTTGCCCACTTTCACCTGAACGGTGCTTTTTTCTCGGCCATGGATGGTCCGGGAGACATCGCCTTTACTGAAGGTTTTTCATTGGTAGTAAACTGCGATACACAAGAAGAAATCGACCAATATTGGGATGCACTTACTGAAGGTGGATATGAAAGCCAATGTGGTTGGTTGAAAGATCGATTCGGTGTTTCTTGGCAAATTGTTCCAACTGTTCTAGGAAAACTGATGAGTGATCCTGAAAAATCAGGTAGAGTGGTGCAAGCCTTTATGAAGATGAAAAAAATGGATATTGCAACGTTAGAAAACGCATAATGTTATGAAAAAAACACACGTATCTTTCACAATTGAAATGAACGCTTCACCGGAAAAAGTATGGGATGTACTTTGGACGGATAGTACCTATCAGCAATGGACTACGGTGTTTAGCGAAGGTTCACGAGCTGTATCGGATTGGGAAGAAGGAAGTGAAATTTTGTTCGTGAATGCCGATGGCAACGGAATGTACTCGAAAATTGAAAAAATGTCGGTTCCATTCGAAATGAGTTTCCTTCATTTGGGTGAAATTAAAGATGACGTAAGAACCGTTACCGAATGGGGTGACGGCTACGAACGGTATTTTTTGACAGAAAAAAACGGTGGAACCGAATTGCGCGTCACATTGGATTCCGTGCCGGCATTTGTCGATTTCTTTAATGAAACGTTTCCGAAGGCATTGGCCATTGTGAAAACACTTTCAGAGAATTAAAAACCACTCAGAAATTAGTCTTACCGATTGACTCATGTTGGAGATTCAACAGGCAATTGAGCCGGAATCTCCTGTCAAACGGTGCTGTTTTCTAGATTCTTTTTAATTTTATGGTCTAACTATAGATACATGACAGTTGACATTAACATGGTCGTTTCCTTGAAGTACAAGTTAACTAACCAACAAACAGGAGAAACGATTGAAGAAACAGTCGCAGACAAACCAATGGAATTTTTATACGGCATCGAGCGTATTATTCCAACATTCGAAGAAAACATTCACGGTTTAAAAGCCGGTGATGCGTTTGACTTCGGTATTGTTTCGGCAGATGCATACGGTGATCGCATTGAAAATCAGATAGCTCATATTCCTGTTTCCGTTTTTGAAGTAGAAGATGGAAAAATGAACGAGCAAGAAGTGTATGTTGGAGCATTGCTTCCAATGACCGATAACGAAGGAAATCACTTGCGTGGTAAGGTAATGGACATTACTCCTGAAGTGGTAGTAATGGATTTTAACCACCCGTTGGCAGGTACCGATTTACATTTCATCGGTGAAATTTTGGAAGTACGTGCAGCTTCGGAAGAAGAAATCAACCACGGACATTCGCATGGCGCTCACGGGCATCACCATTAAGAAATAACAACAAGTTTCAAAAGGCACGTAAGAAATTTCGTGCCTTTTTTAATGCATTCGTTTTCCGTTGAAGTGTCACTCAACTACCGAGTCATTTACCCTTCACTTCCTACTACCCCCCGATGAATCACAGATTGAACTATTTCAGTGCGATAGCCGTTTTTCAGAGCTGTATAAATCCGAAAAAAGAGACCTCTTAGTGATGCTTTTTTTCATGGATTAATCGACAGATTTGAGTCTATAAAACACAATGCTATGAAATCAGTTTACCTCGTAGTCATGCTTCTGATCGCGCATCAGGTGATGGCGCAAGACAGCCTTGCAATCAATTCGTTATTGTCGAAACGCATTCCGGCGTGGGTGAAACCCGTGATCGAAAAATCGGATGTAGCCAAAAACTACACGATCATCGATTCCATCAATCCGTTCTATTTAGAAGTCGATTTAACCGGCGACAAACTTGACGACATTGTGTTCTTTGTACGCAACAATATTGACGGCAAAAAAGGTGTCATGATCATCAATCGTGGCAAGAACTTATTGTTTGTATTAGGTGGCGGAAAAGACATCGGTATGGGCGATAACGTGAACTGGTGCAACCGCTGGTTTGTATACCGCGATAAAGGCATTTTCGACGGCGTCGGCAAGAAAAAAGCATCTCTGAAATATCCGGCCATTCGTCTGGAAAAATCAGACCGATTGAGTTTATACATCTACTGGAGCGGTAAGAAATACAAAACCTACGTCCAGTTATTCGAAGAATAGCTAGTTAAGGGCCACAAACGGAAACCAATCGGTGAAAGATGACCTGACAGTTTTGAATCCTGAACGATCTATCTTCACCTCATAGCAGAGAGAGTAATGTAACGTTGGCGGAAGTTTGTGGCTTTTTTTGATCCAATAGGTGGATTTTTTCGTGGAAATAAGGAAAGGGTTATCTTTATGGTAACGTGATTTAATCAACACCATGATAACCCTCATTGCAACACTTGGCAGCTCCATCACACTTTTCGGTTTGATGTGGTTTTATTCCCCGAAAACCGATCCTGCCAATCTAGCCATCCAATTCACCATCATCATTGCTCCGGCATTGTTGATTGCCGTTTTGTTTTTCCTGAGCATTACAAGTTACTTCACGCAATTTACCAACTGGATGAAGCATCCAATCAACCTGTTTACTTCCACAGTTGTGATGCTTGCATTTTTCGCCTTACCAAACGGAAAGACACTACTGCTCAATGATTTTGTTTTTACCATTGCATGCGTAGTGACGGTTTGGTGCTGGCTTTCTTGGGGATTTTTTGTGCGGGAAAGGTATTGTGTGGAATTAGGAAGAGATATTCGGTGAGTTTTATATTCAATTAGTAGATTTATAAAAATGAGAATATTAGTCTTTGTTGGTTTAACTATCTTGATACTTCAAATGTGCAGTTGTAACTCCAATGAAAATAGTATAAAGACCAACTTTAATCCGACGCTTTTTTATAATGCAACATTCAGAGATACAATCTTGGGATATGAGCTCAAGAATGATCAATTACAGTTTCAATTTTCATCAGTTCCAGCCGACAAACACTGGTGGTTGAGTTTTCGATTGAAAGACACCATTAGTGATGATTATCTTTATTTTAAGGCAACCGAATACCAATGTGATGGAAAGGGAATCATTTCAATTACGGATAAGCGATTATATTCATATGACATGGCTAACAGTCGTTTCGAAGAATTCTTGCTTTGGAGTGATGACAGTTGGTATTTGTCCAATTGCCAGATTATTCGATTTAAGTTTATAGACCAGGTAAAAAATAAATTGCACTACTTGCCCAATGCGTTTCATACTGATTGCATCAAGTTTGACTATTTGAAATTTAAATTCAGTACGCAGTATGATTTAGCCGATAAGCAAGAAGTTATTTCTCAATTGAAGGATTTTTTGGAATGTGGTAAGAAGAACTAATTGTTTAACGGGATGAAGAATGTAAGTAAATATCTTTTAATAGCTCAATTGTTATTCTTAGTTGGTTGCGATCTGACAGCTCCGGTTGAGAAGAAGATTTTGTCAAAACCCAAGATAGCATCATTTGATTGGCAAGTGATGCAAAGTGGAGTACAATTTAAAGTTGAATTAAAATCGCCAATTGAGTTAGATTCACTGTACACTGATTACGGTTTAATCTTACTTGATGATTATGGAGGTAATTATTTATCAGATACAATTTATGCTAAAGGACAATCTGAATTGACGTTTTTTTTTCCTCGAGATTATTTTTCAATGCCTGATAACGTCTATGATAGTTTGATTGGAAATAAACATTTACATGGTGTTCGGCTTTTTGAAATGACTTCCGTCCCATTAGAAGGTAAATTGGTTATGAAGTATGGTTCTAAAACTACATCATGTGGTGTAAATACGTATTTTAATCATCGGATTATTTACGATTCGAAATCTTATATTTTCAAAAGGCACTTTGATTCAGAGGATTGCAGAAACTGTAATTTGGTTTACTATAAGGATAGTCTTTCGTATTTGAAGAAGATTGAAAAGTAGATGTATACAGAAGTAAACCACATGAAATTAAAACCATCCTATATTGTTTTGTCTTTTTTTCTGATACTCTTAACATTATATTCCTTTGAAAAACTAATGTATTTAGACTCGAATATTGCATGTGCTAAATTTATTTATCAGTCTGAATCTCGTGGAGTGAAATATGTACATTATACTGTCAAAATAAATGAAGAAGTTCATGATGGTTCAGTATCAATGGCTCAGCTAAAAATGAAATCAATGGACAAGTTGAAAAAAATTGATTGTTTAAAAGTTGAATATTCTAACTTTTCTTCTTTTTTTAATCGAGTGGTTGATAAAAGGGTTTTAAAGTAATTTCTAGTTAATTGCATTGTTTAGTATTTACAAGTAGTAAATGGCTTTTAATTAGAGCAAAACTGATGATCATCCAAAAAAGAGAACAAAATTATGATGTGGTTTTTTGACATGTTGTTGGTAGGTAATTATTCTTTTTTGTCGAGTGTCTTTTATTCAAAAGATGAAACTTACTTAGGTGTTGGAGCCAGGGAACACTCTCTTTTTTTGACTTCATTTCCGAATATTCTTCTAGCTCTTGCAGGACTGAATTTGATCAGTAAAACGTTTTTTGAAGAATGGAAAAACGATTCAGTTGGATATATAGTAGTAACGGTAATTTTGATTTTTTTCTTTGTTGTTTATATCGTGAAAGGCCGGATGGATGTTGTTTTATCAAATGTTTATTCTATAAAACATAGGGTTATTTATTCGGTTATAAGTTTCCTGTATTTTGGATTGGCTTTTTGGTTGTTTATAGTAAGTTAGGAGTGGTTTTAATAGAAATCAAATTTATTTTAATTCAAATTAACAATGTAAAAAGTGCAAATTGATCTCGAATATATTGAACGTGAATTACTGATTTATCAGAAAACAGTTTTTAGATATACTTATGATCTATGTAGCTTTTATGCAATAGATTTTGATGAGTTCACGAAAGATCCGTATCGTTTTATAAACAAATCTTTTCCGAAATCGGGAAGCTTTAAAGTAAATGATAGCCTATCGTATGATTATCATTTTCACGGAGGCGGATGTGATGTTAAGGTTTCTAACGGTTTAAAGCTAAACTACGATTTTGCCCCATTGAACAATTCTTTTGTAAAGACTAGTTCTTGGAAGTTTCAGGTTTTTTTAGAGTCGAAGTATTCTGATCTTACTATTGAAACAATTGAGATACATGAACTTTTCGAGCAACTGGTGATCCAAAATCGAATATTACAAAAAAGTGAATTCGGATCGTTGGAAATAGTAATTCGATGATTACAGAAAAAAATAAATATAGACTATTGTGGGCTGTTTTAGTCTTGTTTTTGGTGGTTTTTTTTTATAAATGGTGGCAAAATGATTACAATAAAGCAATGCTTGAAAAAGGATTACGGAATACTCCTGCTGTGATTATTAGAATCAGTGAAGGAGCAGCGAGAGTTCCAGCATATGGGGTTTTTCGATTTTCGGTAGATGGTAAAGTAGTCGAGTTTGAACAATCAGGTAATTATTTAGACTTTAATCCTGACGACACTGTCTTAATCGAATACGCCAATGCAGATCATTCTGTTGCTCGTGTAATAGACAAATACTACATGAAAAAATACGCGTATTTGAAGAAGATTGAAAAGTAGATTTCACCTAATAAAAGATAATTGATGAGAACCTTTCCTGAAATAATGATTTTTTTGCCAATTGCAATTTTCGCACATTACACGATTAAACATGGTTACACTATGGCCGAATTGAGAGCCTTGCCGAAAGATAAAGATGGTTACATAATAGCACCGATAATAAAAGGTAAATGAAAAACATTTTTTTTTTAGTTTCGATTGTATTGTTTTATCAATGTTCGACTAACCATTCAAATGCTGTTAGTGAAAAAATAGAACCATTTGTTCACGAGAAAACAGATCGTTGTATTCGAGAAGGTGGTGAAGAGTTCTTGTTTTTTTACGACGATTTTTCTTCAGAAGGAGCGGGAGGAAGTGTTTTCTTTGAAAATGACACAATAATCAATAAAATTCTATTCAGTTACGCTACGAGCATGGTGTATACTGAACAAATATATTGGTTTGAACAAAATAAGCTGATCAAATTCAAACAAAAGACAAACTATATTTTGCCCGATAAATCTGGTTATTCTGAGGAAGATAGTGTGGTTGTTGAAGGAGAAAAAATCTATAAAGAAAATAGTTTTAATGATACTATGTATCAAAAATTACTACATACAGCTGCTGATAAAAACCGATGTTGGAGCATTCAGTATGTAAGATGAGTAAGCATAAAAAATGTCTGCAATACCTAACCCTCCGGTCAATTAGGTGTTTTTTTAGTTTTGGGTTGGTTTTACATTTGTGGCTTGAATTCAGCACGTCAAATATCATTTCAGAAAAAAAATCAAAAATGGGTCATCGTTATATTGGAGAAAACAAGTGAGAACAAATTTCATTTATCGACCACTATAAAGACTAATGAACCGGTTTATATTTAAGAAGTAAAGTTCATGGAAAATCCTTATCGAAATGTAGAGAAGCTTGCAAATCAACTAGAGCGATTTTAATAACTAAGATTCGAAAAATGAAAAAATTAAACAGTATCCAAAAATACACAATGCTCGTCTTAAAAGTTCTAGTATTGATAACCATTTCTTGTAACAAACACAAGAAACCCGCAATTAATTCAACACCTCCATTGTTAGCCCCTTGCGGTATGCCTGATAATTCACTTTATAGCGCTTGGTTTACTGACACTGTTCACTATAATAAATACACGATAACGGATACACCTGATGTTGCTTACCCAAATTGTCATTATCATGTTAAATTAAAGTCTGAAAACAACGATGTCATAACGCATCTCTACTTTAGAGAAGAACCTCAAACCGGAATATACATACCGGGAGATTATCAAACTTTAGATTCAGATACAAGTTTTGGAATTAAACATAATAAAGGTTCTTTTGATTACATCTGTTTACCAACAGGTGATCCTGTTTATGTAAATAACAAGAATGGTGTTATCACAATCAGTTTTTGTTATCTAATGTTACGATTTGACTTTACAAATCAGTTTTGGGAAAACTCTATTGCGAAAATTGTTTTGGTGAAGTGACAATTGAAATTACTGTTTTTTGAGTTGAATTTGACATTGAATTCGACCAAAATTGGAAAGGACGATTCTATAATTAGAATCAGCCCATCACTTCCCAACCTTCTCAAATGTCCTTACCTCTTTCCTATACCTCACCTGCACATAATCGCGGGTTACTTTCAGGATAAAAATATTATCCAAGACTTGTTCGCCTTGTTTCACTTTGTACATGTAGCCATCAATGGCAATGAGTGTGCGCGGATCGTTGGACGTGGTTTTGCGCACCAAACCGTAATATTTGATGGTTGGCCACGGAACCACCACTGGTTCGGGTTTGGGCGGTTTTACGGTTGTTGCAATAGGAACCTGATTCGGATCGGTTGTCGGAGCTGTTTCTGTAGTAGCCAGTTTCCCCGAAAACGGATCGCGGTAATTGGCTTGTAAACGAAACGAATCGGGTTTTACGATTTTGCGTTTCATGACGGCAGCAGTGGTGTTTACTGGTAAGGTGTCATCCGCCTCGAAATTCGATTTCACGCGCATGAAGACCTGGTACCAAACGATCCCAACAACAATCAATAAGCCATATGTGAGTCCCTTGTTTTTCAATTGGTAACGAGCAATGAATGGTAAGTGGAAGGAGTGTCACCGATGTTTCCGGCTTCGTCTAGCACAATGACGCGCCAATAATACATGCCTGTTGCCAAGCCAAGCGTATTCAAATCTTCGGTGGCTGATGTTTGCGCCGAGTTATAATTTCGGGTAACGGTAATTGTGGAAAAATTGGTGGTGGTTGATAGTTGCAATCGCGCCTTTAACGGTGATAATACAACTCCCGAGTTGGTAGGGAAGGTCCATGAAAAAGCAACGTCCGGACTCAAGGTCAAACTAGCTGTACTGTTCGTAATCGGTGTTACCAAAGTTGCTACTCCCGGATCGGTGGTGTCTACGTAAAACACGCGTTTGGTGTAGGCAGTTTCGTTACCGTTGCTCAAATACGATTTCACGCCCCAGCAATAAGTGCCTTCATTGAGTTGTGCGCCCGTGTAACTGAATATAGAAACCGTTCCCAACTGATCGGCGATGTCTTTTAATGGTCCGGAAAAGGCCGCTGTTTCGTGCAATTCAAAGGTGTAGGTATTGGTTCCCGACAAGTTAATCCACTTGAATTGACCGTCGAATGTTTCGTTCACGTAGGCGTTTTGAGAAGGTACATCCAACACAACTCCGCCAATGTTCGATCCACCGGCTGAAGTGCCTACCCAAAAGGTATACGGCGCACTGGTTTTCGATTCGTAACCGGCATTTAACGCGGTAATGCGAAATTGATATTCAGCTGAATCGAGACCGATGAAGAAGTTGGTTCCCGTTACAATGGAATCGAGCGCATAGACTTCCAGGTTGGTAAAGCTCGGACTCACCACTTCCAAATGATATTTCGTAGCTCCGCTCATGGCTTCCCATTTAAAATGAACAGGATTCACGCTAACCGTGTCGTTCACTTGCGGTAAAATCACCACAGGAGTGTCGCCTGAAATGTCTTTTTCGATGATGTCTTTACAGCTTCCCAAGAGCAAAATCGCCCCGAGAAAAGCAATGAAACTAGCCTTTTTCATTTTGAACATAGTTTTGAAGTAATAACGTTGAAATCAGGTCGCTCTTGCCCGATACGAGGTCTTTTTTTGTTTCGAAATGCGTGTGAATGAGTCGTGCGTCTTCAAAATCCTTTTCCAGCGCATGAATGAAGCGCAATTGCTCCAGATAATCGCCTTTGATATCAATGCGGAAGGTATTGATGCTAAAATCGGGGTGATCGAAAGTATACACTTCCTCGATTTGTTGCACGGAAAGGTTGTTGCTTTTGCGCGCAAAGAAATTCAGAAATCCTTGCTGAACCTGTTCGATGGAAACATTTTCGCGCCCCAGTAATTTATTGATGGTAGCAATTTCCAGCTGCAAGTTCCGGATCGCCATTTGTGACGATTCGGCTTCGGCTTTTTTGAGTTCCAGTTCGTTGATATACGTGTTGGTTTCAATAGTAGTACTGAATGAGCGTTTGTAGGCAACAGCAAAGAGCAAAACTCCGATCACCAAAAGGGCCAGATTTTTCTGTTTATAGCTGTATTTTTCAAACAATGTCATTCGCTGATTTTTACGAGTAATTGAAATGTTGCTTTTTGATCGTTGATGCGCACGTAATTCATCAGCTCTACGCCCGAAATCCATTGTTTGCGTTCCAATGCTTCCATCCAATCATCTAAGACTTTACTGCTGCCGCTAAAACCGGAAATAGTGAGGTGTTTGGAATTCAGTTCTACTTTGCGTTTGGGTTTCAATGGTTCCAATAGCGGAAATGTCTCTAAACTCGAAAGCTGAATAGCCGCCGGAACCGAAGCCCCGATTTCATCCAAATAAAACGAGACGTATTTCGCAGACTGAATGCCCGAATTTTCGACCAATACCAATTTGCGCTGTTTTTCCTGTTGCAAACGATCACTCAAAGCCAGGTTTTCACCGTAACCGGCAATGTCTGTTTCCAATTGCGCCGCCACATTGTTGAGGTGATTGACGTAAAAGTAGTTTCCTACCAGGGCAATCAGGAAAAAAGCAAGAATGCCGATCCCCAATTTCACAAAACGCACAAACTCTTTGTAATCGGCTTTGGTTTGTGCAAAACGCGCTTCATCCAACCCTTGACGGTACTGTTCATTGGGTGCGTCGGTGAGTTGTTGCAGCGCCCGCACGTAGGCCGCATCCGTATCCAAAAATCCGGAATCGGTTGCCAAACGTTTTACATCTCCGGTATTGCGTTCCAGTTTTTTCAGATCGCCGTTTACGGTTTCGATCACAAAATCGAGTTGCAATTGACTGTTTTCAGAAACCAAACGAATGAGTGGAACCGGCCCTGTATGAACGCCCCACAAGAATATTTTTTGTGCCGAAAGTGCTTCCAGCAACGGTTCTGCCAATGAGCGTCTGATAAACGAAACACCAACAGTGCCTTTGAGCTCGTAACTACTGAAATAAAAATCGTCTTCGCCACCTGTTACCAACAAACTTTCGCGGTAATTTGATACATTTTCGGCAATTCTACTCAGTACCCCGAATCCGGAAAAATGAACGACATACGGCAGGTTTTTACCCGCTTTTTTGATCAATTCCTCCGCGTTTTCAACCGTTGTCCACTGCACCGAATCGAGTGAAGCTTGTTGTTTACTTACCACAACATAACGCATGTGCTGTTCCTGCTGTTCCAGTTGTACCTGAACCAACACCCATTTGCGCGGAGCGTGATATGTTGTTTTAAAAACCATTAATAGGTAATCGTAGGGCGAACAATGATGTGTAATTTATTCTTTTCACTGGTACGTTCGCGCGAGCTGAAAAACCATTTTAAGACCGGAACACGCGACAGAAACGGAACACCTTCGCCGGTATTCGATTTACGTTTTTTCTCCAAACCGCCTAGTAAAACCACTTCGCCGTTTTTCACACGCACCACCGATTCAAACGTTTGTTTGGTGGTTCCTGGAGGAGCTGTAATATCTGTACGCGCTTCAAAATCGTCGTTGGTCACCGTTATGGAAAGCGTCACGTATTCATCAGCTGAAACAAATGGTTTGATTTTCACTGTCAAATTCGCATCAATCGATTTCCAGATCTTAGAGGTCAACACACCTTGGTTGACCACCGAGTTTTGTACATCTACTTGTGTTTCTTGGTAATAAGTTGTTTGACCGATGGAAATACTCGCGCTGTGTCCGCTCAACGTGGCAATCTTCGGAGTGCTTTCAACATCAACAGTTCCGTTCGATTCCAGCAATTTCATCGATAAGTAAAAATTTTCGGTAACATTTCCCAGATTCAATACACCAAAACCGTTGATTCCGTCTAAAATAGCATTGATTGTTTGAGCACCCATGGTTACATCTACTGCCGGAAACACACTTCCTGATGTCGTTACAGGTTTGTCACCCAAACCTGCTTTTAAACCGCTTGAGATGGTATTGTTGCGGTTAGAAGTAATGAACATCACATCGATTTGCACCATAGGAACCACCACATCGATGCTGGAAAGAAAGGATTTTAATTCCTGAATCTTGCGGCTCGATCCGGAAACCACCAGCCCGTTGAGTTCCAAAAATTCGTTGACATCCAAATCGGTAAGCAAGTCTTTCGGAATAGAGGCTTTCACGTTTTCAATCGTGCGGTTTTCCATACGAATGAGTTCCGTAACACGAATACCTTCGGTTTTGTTTTCCCCGATCAAAAACACGCGGTCTTCAGGATCTTCGCGGTAGGAATACTTGGTGCCGTTAAACAACAATTCCAACAACTGCGGAAAGGTGGTGTTGTAGACTTCGAAACTGCTTTTACCTTCGGGTTTGTTGTACAGAAAGTAATGTGCTCCGCATTCCTGAGCTCCGGCGCGAATAATGTCCAGCAATTCCGCATTGTTTGCAATAATATCTAATGTTCCGAATGCATTTTTGGTGATTTGAATGCCAGTTTTCTCAAAACTACTGGTGTTCGGATTAAAGGTACTTCCGTTGCCGTTATTGGTGGTTGATTTCGGCGATTGAAACAAGTAATAAAATCCGTTTTCGTCTTTCTTCGATTCCAATCCGTTGGCCTTGGCGATCATGTCAAATACCTGATCAAACGGTCGGTTGAGGAAATAAGCACTCACTTGTTTATCGCGCACTTCAGGAGCCAGTACCACATTTTTTCCACTTAAGGTAGTAATGGCTTGCACTACTTTATATAAACTGTCGTTTTTCAGGTCAACCGATAAAAATTCGTTGGAAGGATTGTAGGTCACATCCACTTTCTTTTCCATTTTCGGCAGGGGAACTTCTTTCTTTAAGAAAGGCTTTTTGATGGCTAAAATGTTTCCTACGAATTGGTATTCCACATCGAAATTATCGTAGAGAAAAACAAGCACGTCTTTTACCTGTGCGTCAAAGAAATTATACGAAATAGCTTGGTTAAACGACGGATCAATACTGATATTGAGGTTGTTTTCCAATGCTAATGAATTCACCAACTCTGCCAACGGCAAACCCGAAACATTGAGTTGAACCGCATTGTTGTAGCCCGGAGATTTTATGCTCAGGCTGTCAAGTATCGGTCGTAATGTAAGTTCCGTGTACTGCTTTTGTGCCATCGCCGAAAGCGACAGGAAAAAGAGCAACAAGAGACACAGTAATTGTTTCATTGGATTTCAGTTAATAAAGGATAGGCTTCTTCCAGAGAAGTAGTTCCATCGTGAATGAGAGTAAGTGCTTGTTTGCTGAGGCTCACAATGCCACGTTCGTCTAACAACGGTTGCACGCGCATGTCGGCTCGTTTGATCGCATCTGCCAATTCCATGTCAATCGGAATGACTTCGTACACCGCTGTTCTGCCTTTGTAGCCCGTGTAATGACAGGCATCGCAGCCAACAGCTACAAATTGAGTGTCGGGAGCCAACGAAGGATCAATGGTGCGTGGCCAATCTTTCAAGACCGTTTTTTGTTCCACTTTGCAATTGGTACACAGTTTTCTGATCAATCGCTGAGCTACAGAAGTGTTGATGGTATTGGCCAATAAAAAAGGTGGAACGCCCATATCAATCAAGCGCGAAATTGTTCCCCAAGCTGAGTTGGTGTGGATGGTAGAAAGTACCAAGTGACCGGTCAACGCCGCACGAATGGCCATTTGAGCCGTTTCACCGTCGCGAATCTCCCCCAACATAATCACATCGGGGTCTTGACGCAAAAACGAGCGCAGTGTACTCGAAAAAGTCAAACCGATGGATTCTTTGAGTTGCACCTGATTGATTCCTTCCAGTGTATACTCAATCGGATCTTCTACGGTAACGATGTTGCGTTTTTCGTTGTTGAGCAATTTCAACGTTGCGTAAAGCGTTGTTGTTTTCCCCGAACCGGTAGGACCGCTAATGAGCACAATGCCATTGGGTTTTTTAATGCCTTCTCGGTAATTTTCCAAATCGCGTTCGGTCAATCCCAATTGATCAATTTGTATAAACGAGGCGTCTTTCCCCAAGATTCTCAACACGATTTTTTCACCGTGTAAAGTCGGCAGAATCGACACACGAATATCGAAATCTTGGTACTGAATCCGGCCGTCTTGCGGTAAACGTTTCTCTGAAATATCGAGGTTTGATCGAATTTTAATCTTGTTCACTAGCTCGGCATAATCGGCTTTATCTACCGCAAACCGTTCGATCAAATGACCGTCGATGCGAATACGTACTCGGGCACGTTCTTCATACGTTTCGATATGAATGTCACTACTTCCGAGGTGATTGGCGTCTTGTATAATACGGTCAACGAAATCGATTTTAGAATCAAAGACCAGCTGCTGTTCCTGATTCGCTTTGCGGAAATGTCGACCCAAGTTGCGCTGAATGGCAATGCTATCAATGGGTTCCAATTCTACCGCACAACCAAACAAGGCCGAAAGTTCTTCCTTTGCCAGTGCTACATTTTGCTGTTCGTCGATGTAAAATTGCACCAATTCCGGCGAAAGTACTTTCGGAATCACGCGGTAATGCCATGCCAAATCAGATCGCACCGCCTGTTGCAATTCTGCTGAAACTTGTATGTTATCCCAATCCTGCATCGTTAGAGTTGTATGAATTGAAACACATCCGTTCCGCTGTGAAGCAACAGCAGATATGCGAGAGTGACCAATGAAAAATAACCGGCGTAGGGAATGGTTGGTTGTTTTTTGAACAACAAACTGATTCCATGAATGACGAGCGTTGAAAAGGTGCCGACAGTAAAAAACAAAATGAACTGTTGAAATGGTAGCAATGGCGTAAGTGCCAGAATAAAGAGTAAATCGCCCAAGCCGAAATACTGTTTAAAGATCAATTCGGGTTTCCCAAAACGAAAACGGATGTAGACGAATAAAAAAGCCATTAACAGCACAATAAATGCGGTATTAAATCCGAGAGTCAACCATGAAAACTCATCCCAACGGTAAGCGATGAACGCACCGAAAAGCAAGGGTGGTAAAAACCACCAAATGCTTCTGGAAATGAGATCTTGCAAAAAGATCGTTCCAAGCAACAAACACGCTATGACAAGTGTGATGACCATTAATCGGGTTGTACTTCTTTGGGTTGTCCTTCCTGGTCTATTTCCCAGATATTCATTTTGCCGTCACCGTTAAAATCAACCACCGATTCGGCTCTGCCTTTGAATCCCGCCGGACTTGCCTCTGTAATAGAAACGCGGTAATTGGCTGTTCCGCCTTCGGTATTCAACTTGTGGGGCAGGTAATTGATCTCTTTTAAATCTTGCGAATATTTGGAAAACTGCAGGAAATAGGCATACTGCAAGTTGTGCAACATCCGCAATTCCTGCTGTGCTTCCATGCTTTTGGTGCGCGTGGCAATGCCCGTTTGATTGGGTACGACCAACATGATCAGGATTCCCATAATCGCCAATACGATCAGTACTTCCGCCAATGAAAAGGCGTTCATGCGGGCTATCTTCGTTTTGCGTTTGATTCGTTTCATCTATTTAATGACATTACTCAAGTTAAACATCGGTAAATACATCGCTACCATAATTACACCTACAACAACTCCGATAATCACAATAATTGCGGGTTCGATGATCGTTCCCATCAGTTTTGTTCGGTAATCAATTTCGTCGTTGTATTGTTTGGTTAAGCGTATAAAAGTCTGATCCAACTGGTTGATTTCCTCGGCGATTTTAATTAGCGAAATTAAGCGTTTATCCAATATGTTGAATTGTCCGAGACCGGAATGTAGTTGATTTCCTGCTAAAATTTCTTTTTTGGCATGTTGAATGGCTTTTTCCAAGGGGTAAAATCCGATCATTTCTTCCACCAAATCCAGCGCTTTTACAAGCGGAGTCTTCGATTCCATGAGCAATCCCATGCTTTGGCAGAAACGGGCAATGTACACCTTCCGGATCAATACACCGAAAACGGGAATGCGCAACATGACCTGACTCGACGTTTTGCGAAACCACTCTTCTTTGCGTTGTGTGTAACAATAAATGCTAATGGCAATGGCCGCCAGAAAGAAATACAGCATAAACGGCGCAAAGTGATCCGACAGCCACACAATTTTTTTGGTCAACCACGGCAATTCCTGACCGAATTGTTTAAAGACATCTTCAAACATTGGTACCACCGAATTGAGCATGAAATACAACACCCCGAAGGTAATTGCCATTACGAAAGCAGGGTAGGTGAATACGCTCACCAATTGTCGTTTCAGTTTTACTTTATCACCGAAATATACCGCCATGGAAGCCAACACGTGTTTCAAACGTCCGGTTTCTTCGCCAATGCGTACACTCTGAAATTCGTAGGCTGAAAAATGTCCGGATTGTTCCATGGCTTCGGAAAGTGACGCCCCCAAAACAATCTTGGCTTGCAGGGTTTCTAAAATGACTTTTACGCGCTGTTTTTCCTGTTCGTCGATGATGAGTTGAATGGAGCGACGCATGTCAATTCCACTTTCGATAAGCGAACAAAATTCATTGTAGAATTGCTCCTTGACCTTATCGCCAAACGGTTTGCCCAACGAAAGTTCGCGTTGGAAAATGCCCTTCAATTGCTGCGCTTCTACTGCCATAATCGTTGGGAAAAATAATGGTTTACATTGAGGGCAACGGTTGAACGCACTGGATAACGAAGCACCATTTCGTCGTCTTTCCAATTCACTTTAAACGCAATGTATTGCCGGCCTTTTGTTTCTTCCAGCTGAATGGCGTTCATTTCCAATTTCAGGTCCATTTCGGTTTCGTTGATTACGCGAATCAGGCGATTGTCCATGATTTTATACAGCGTTTGCGTCTTCCCGAAATAAATAGTTGCCTGATTATTGGTTACATGAATGGAATCTGCTTCATCCAATTCGCGCCACAAGTTTGCTCTTACCACGAACCAATCGTTGAGTTCGTTTTTGATTTGCGTTTCGTTTTGAATTTGTTCTCCGAAACGATTCAATGCACCAAAAAACAAGGCCGAAAGCAAGGCCATTAGGGCAATCACAATGGTGACTTCCAGCACGGAAAAAGCCGTTAATCGAGCGATATGTGGTCGGTTATTGTTCACTAAAGAAAGTCTGCTGCCAGGTAGTTTTTTGATTACTGATGAGGTTTATTTCACTGAAAACTACGGAATCTTTTCGAGTTGTGGAAATTTCCATCGTCCCCAATTCGCCTTTCCAATCTGAAACCGCGGGAAGTGTATCGTGAATCAATGCGTCGATCATGAGCGATTGAAATTCGGTTTGTTCTTTCACTTCTTTGAACTGAATGGTGGAGCGACTCGCTTGCATAAAAACCTGAGACGCGATGGTAAAACAAATAGCAATGATCGTAATCGCGATCACAAACTCGGCAATGGTAGATGCAGGAACTCGTTTCATAACCATGTAATGAGTTTGGATTGAACGGTCTCTTGTGCTTGCAACCAGCCCGGAAGCAAAAAATAGCCCGGTAGTCGTTTTTGACTGATAATTGCGTCTACCAGATGATTTCCGTAGGCACCGCCACCGGCACGTGCCAATAACTGAAACGTATATAAACTGCCAATAATGGTTCCTTTGGCTTCTGTTTCACCACCATTATAAATCAACCCTCCAACTACCGATTGTTCATGCAATTCCAGGAAAGGAAGTTTGCGGAAATCGGGTTGTTGGGATGTGATCAAAATTCCGCCGAGCACTTGGGCATTTTCTTCCAAAATCACCATCCGTCGGGTAAGTTCATTGCGCAGTGCTTGTTCGTTTAAGGCAATCACACTTGGGTACAACAATTTCACTTCTTTTTCACAGATCACGCGTTCAGAAGCCACTACCTGAACCGAACCTGTAAAACCCGTTTCAAATCGCACAACAGGTGCAATCAAAATAACATTGGTTAATTGAGCTTTGGCCGAAACAAAAATGGAATCGAAGGAATGAATGATCACATTTCCGCGAATTGCCTGCGTCAACACAATCGGATTTAACTGCTGAAAATACGTGATGCCGTTGTGAAAAGAGTAGGTGCTATCTCGGGCAATAAACGGTTGTGGAGTTGTTTTTCCAACCAAGTCGGCAGGTAGTAAATTTTGCCATTCTTTTTTCAGTGGAGGAAGTCCCAATTCGGCCACTTCAGTACTTCCGAAAACCAGTTTATCGAAGGGATAATTTTTTCCTGCAATGTACGCGCGTTCTACATTTCCGTTGGGAACAAATGCCGTTCCTTCAATTTTCGTTTCACCGGTAATTTTTAAACCACCCGAATTGCCCGGTAAGTACAAACACGGCAATTCCGGAGCCTGAATCATACCGATCAAAGCTGTTCGTCGGCTACTCAACGGACTTTTATGCGTTGTGGTGCAAATCATCGAGAAAGCACCCCATTGTTGGTGTTTTATTTCGGAGGTATCTCCTGAAGAATGGATGTATTGCACGGAATCTCCCGGAGGAACCATGAACATTCCGTAGCGAATGGCGGAGTAGCTATCAAACAGAACATGTTCCTTATTGGTTTGAAGTACTTCAATCTTTTTCTGGGTAGCCGCAATAAAAATAACGCCCGAACAAATGAGTCCGACTAGGAGTGAAAACACAATGGCATAGGATAGAGCGGCAGCACGAATCATTCACTTTTGCGTTTAAACAGCTTGAATGATTTTTTGGACTTTTCCGATTCAGAATTGGTAGATTGTTCGTCAGTTTTCTTCGGCTTCGCTTCTTTTTTCGATCCCTTTACTTTTGTTGGTTTTTTATCGTCGGAAGCTTTTTCGTCCGTTTTATCTTTTTTAGAAAAGTGCGATTTTAAGCGTTTAAAAAAGCCTGGTTTTTCATCGGTTGAAGGAGCTGTTTCTTCTCCTTTATGCGTTTTCGTTTTTTTCTCTTTTGGTACTACAAGTTCCCCTTTTTTATACGTTTCAACTGACTTACTGCCATCCGAAGCGAATGTTTCCTGTTTTCCGTGCAAGAGACTATTCTTGTATCGAGCCACCGATTTCACCCGACCTATCGAATCCATGAGCGTCACCGTTTTAGAAGATTTACTGATTTCAATCAGCGTATCGCCACTCTGTTCGGTGGTTTTATTCCCGCGAATAATGGTGCGTTTTTGCACGTCACCTGCTTTCGAATACTGGATTTGTTCACCCGACAAACGGCCATTTTTCCAGTGTTCCGTTCTGATTAGTTTACCGTTTTTTTGCCAGTAATTCCACTCACCGATTTTCAGTCCTTTTGCGTAACTTCCCTTTTCGCAGAGTTGCTTGTTATCGTAAAAAGCTTCGTACGCTCCATGCAATAATTGTCCGGCACTTCCACCTTGCGTTCCAAGAACCGTTTGCGATTTGTACCAATAATAGGTCTTTTGGGTATCGTAATGTTTGATTCCTTTTTCGTCGGAATCGAGCACGGTAAACGTCATCGACAATCCATTTTGTTTCATGGAATGTTTCAAAGAATAATCTTCTATTTTCTGTGCGGAACAGTGAAGCGAACCAATGACTAGGATGAAGCAGATGATGTAATGCATGTTGAAAATTGTAATGGAAACAAATGTAGTAAAAAGTGGGGGTAAAGAGATTTTATTTGAGCGATAGAACTGGATTTAACAAATTTGAAGAGGCATTCAACAAATAGTTTGAACTACAATGATATTGCGTTATGTGTAAATCAAGATTTATTAAAAATTAAGTCACAAAAAAATAACGCTCACCAATTTTTGTTTTAAGAACTTGTTTTTCAGGCACGTATAAATTTTTGAATCTACTCAGGATGTAGAAACCTAAAAGTTTTTTTAAAAATTTCAAAATTCTTTTTTATTTTTGATTTTAATACAAAGATTGCATAACTACCTAGGTTTCATGAAAAAGTCGCTATTCTTTTTAATTTTCGGTTATTGCTGTTTATTTTCGGCATCCGCTCAAGGATTTACTATCAATAATGATTTTTACACATTAAATTCATCATCGGGTTTTAATGTTCATTTGGTAGGTAATGCAGTTTTCAATGACTCGTTGAAAGTTTATTACTCTGTAAAGACTAATGATAGCATTCCGCAGCTGTTGTTTACAGATTCTGTTGATTTCACAGCTGAAACAGTTGTTTTCCCTTCCAATTTCACTTATAGTGCGAATGATTCGTTGTTGCAAATTGATTTAGGGACATATCCGTCAAAGGAGTTGATTTTAGAGATCTATTCCATTCAACTCGGAGAAGTGAAAGAGCACATTTACTTAAATATTCACAACATTGAAACCATTCTAGAAGATGAAGAATAGTTTATTCCACCGATCAATTCAATGCCTTTTTGGGGTTTTTATCCTGTTTTTGAGTGCTCAATCATTGAAAGCGCAGACAGGAACGCTTTCTGTGCAGTTATTTCATAATTCAAGTACAACTGCAAATTCTAAGGTTACCTTTTGGATA
>Ga0302292_1000817_pt1 | contig 21062 bp, 12 predicted proteins | sample III_Fen_N2_1_FD_194553 | JGI IMG/M metagenome (GOLD analysis project Ga0302292, IMG submission 194553) | Peat permafrost microbial communities from Stordalen Mire near Abisko, Sweden - III_Fen_N2_1 | ecosystem: Environmental > Terrestrial > Soil > Wetlands > Permafrost | place: Sweden: Abisko...
CCGACTGAGCTGCGAGCGTTACTTTTTGCGAGGATTTTAGCTCAACAGTAGAACCGGTTTTGTCGAAAACGATGTAGCTTAATTCAAATTCTTTTGGTGCATCAGAGTCATTGCGCACATGTGTTGAAACAGCAACTTTGGCGAGTTGTGAAGAAACTTCAGGGAACCAGACATGCACACCGCCTGAAGCCGGTTGATTTGCTTTCACGGCATCGGTTATATGCAAAGGATTCGTAATAATGAGTGAAACATTGCGATAAATGCCACTGAAATAGCAGAAGTCCAGATTCATTATTGGTTTTCCCGGAGGAACGTCCGCATTATCCTGATTGTCAGCTTTTACAACTATTCGGTTTTGTTTGCCGTAAATAATCTCGTTGCTGATATCTATGGTAAAAGGTAAATATCCACCAGTATGTTTGGCGATAGATTTACCATTCAACCAAACTTCCGCTTGTTGCATCACCGCTTCGAATTCAATAAAAACCCGTTTGTTTTTCCACTCCGAACTTGGTTTAAAGTCTTTTTTATACCAACTAACGCCAACCCATGGCTTTACTACTACCTGAGGTTCAACTTTAGCAGTATGCGGCAGGGTTACCGTTTGCCATTGGCTAAATACATAATCGGCCTGAATGGGTAGTCTGGTTTCTGTGGCAGCAATATCTTCCTGATTGCAAAATTGCCAGTTCGAGTTTAAGTTTACTGTCTGTCGATTATCTTGCGCAACGATATGCGAAGTGATAAAAACAAATAAAAGAATGGGCAATGCCCTCTTTATTTTATTTGTTCGATGTGTTTGTTTCATTCTATGATATGAATTATGAATTATATTTTCTAGTTGTTGGGCTGTCGAGTGATTAATTAATGCTGTCAGGTTGTTTATTGATGCTGTCGATCAATCTATTCGCTCTGTCAAGCGATTAATTGATACTGTCAAGCAGTCTATTCACACTGTCAGATTATTAATCGATACTGTCGAGCGATTTATCGATGCTGTCAATCAATTAATAGATACTGTCAAGCGATTAATAGATACTGTCAAGCAATTTATTCATACTGTCAGTGATCTATTATTTGAAAGCATCCAGTGCAGCTGTTGGTTTGCCTGAATTGTCGAATGCCCCTAATGAGTAGGATTGCCAGTTATTGTAGCATTCCGGTTCCCAGTAAAGAACGCCCAATCCTTTTTTGCCGGTAACGCTTCTTGTTTTTGCAATAAGATCTGTCAAAAAACTTTTGCTTGCGCTCGGACTATCCCAACTCATGCCGCATTCTACTATCATCACTTCACTACCGTAACGTGCCACCATGTCGTTCATATTGGCAAGAACCTGACTATTGCAGGTTGCCCAATCGTTAGCGGGTGTAAACCAGGCCGGATATACCGACATACCGATAACATCCCATTTTGCACCGTTAGTTTTTAATCCGTCGAACAACCAACGGAAAGTAGCATTGTTTTGCCCATTGTTTAAATGCACAATCACTTTTGCTGTAGGGAAAACTGCTTTCACTGCATCGTAACCTGCATTGGTAAGGTCGGCATAGTTTTTCATGCTGACTGATGCTTTTCCATCGTTCCAAAGCATGCCGTCGCTGGTTTCGTTGCCCACTTGTACCCATTCGGGTGTAATGCTGTTTGTTTTCAAAGTATTGAGTACTTCGGTGGTGTGAGTGGCAACAGCTGTTTTCAAATCGGCAAAACTCATATTTGCCCATGCAGCCGGTTTGGTTTGCTTAGAAGGATCGGCCCATGTATCGCTGTAATGAAAGTCAATCATAATGCGCATACCCAAATTTTTTGCTCGTTTGGCTTTTACTAATACATCAGCGGTATTGTTCCAATTATCAGCAGGGTTTACCCATACGCGTAAACGGATGGTGTTCATGCCCAGACTTTTTAGTAATGCCATGCACTCCATTTCGGTGCCAGCAGCGTTATAAAATTTCTTTCCACTAGCTTCCATTTGTGTTACCCAACTAACATCAGCTCCTTTGGCCAAACTGTCGGTGGTGGGGATAATAACCGTTGTATCTTTAGGATCTTCAATCGGGTTGGTTTGTTTACAACCCGAACTAATTCCAAGAATAGCAAAACCTAATGCTACCAAGGATATTTTAAAAAAAGGTGTTTTCATATTCATTCGTCTTTAGGCAAAATTATTTAAATGCGTCCAGTGCTTTTGAAGGCTTTCCATCATCGCCCCATGCACTAAGGCTATAGTGGCTCCAGCTTCTGGCACCTTCCGGTTCCCAGTAAAACACTCCAAGTCCTTTTCCGTTTGGTACTTCTTTTACTTTTTTGATAACAGCTGTCAGCATATCGTAAGTGTTTTGCACTTTTGTATCTTCGCCACCCACTTCTACTACCATTACTTCTTTGCCGTAGCGCGAAGCCATATCGTTCAGGTTATTACCTAAGTCATTTATAGATAATGTGTAATCCGGATTTCCTTCGAGCCAGAAAGGATAATAGGATAGTCCGATAATATCGTATTTAGCACCATTGGCTTTGGCAGCATCAAACCACCAGCGAAAGCGCTCGTTGTTATTCCCCTGATCCACATGTAGAATTACTTTCGAAGTTGGAGAAACAGCCTTTATCGCATCATATCCTTTGTTGATTAACTGAGCGAGTTGTGCCCAGTTGTCGGTACTTCCTTCGGGATAAACCATTCCACTTGGTGTTTCGTTGCCTACCTGTACCCATTCCGGAGTGACACCGGCCGTTTTGAGGGCAGTCATTACATCAAACGTATAATCGTACAAGGCCTGTTTTAGCTGTTCGAAGTTAAGTCCAACCCATGCTTTTGGTTTTGCCTGTTTCGAAGGATCGGCCCAGGTATCGCTGTAATGAAAATCTATCATCACCCGCATTCCGTGTTTTTTAGCTCTGAGTGCCATTGCCACGGTTTCTTCTTTGCTGCAATGTCCTGTGCTTCTGTCATCCGACGGGTTTACCCATGTGCGGAGTCTGATGGAGTTGATACCGCGATCTTTCAAAATCTTGAAACAATCTTCCTCTACGCCTTTTTCGTTCAGAAATTTGTAGCCGGTTGCTTCCATTTGAGGTAGCCAGCTAATGTCAGCACCTTTGGCGAACGTGGGTGTTTTAATAGTAATCGTTGGTGCAACGGCTTTACAACTATGCAAAACACTTATAAAAACCAAAGCTATCGAAAATAAAATGATTTTTTTTATGTGTAGTTTCATCTGAAGTTAGTATTTAATATGTTTTACAAAAAAAAGAATTGTTTGAACCAAGTTTAGAGTAAAGAGCTTTTGAGAGATGATATATCTAATGTGAGAATGAACCTCCAAAGATACATATTTTGTTTAATTATCAAATTGATACGTTCAATTAATCTATTTCCCTAATGAAGTTTTCCTTGAAATTAAATGATAACTCCGCAGGAGTTTTTTCTGCAAAGATTCCAATTCTGGTTGGAATTTTTGCAGAGACTCTTGCGGAGCAGTCGTTAACTAAACAACTAATATCATTTTGTAAATTATTGATGCTTTGATTTGCAAGTATACAAACCGGAGCAAATGGGTTATTGTATTGTATACGTATATTTCAATGGATTGCTTAAATCCATGGTTACGGTATGAGTGCCTGCCGAAGTAACATTGATTTTTTCTCCGGCTTTGAGTTCTCCATTAGCAGCACTGCTGCCGTAAACGATATCCCAAGCATTGTTAGCAATAATCTGGAAGCTATTCCCCCATTCACCCGGTTGGAAATTGCAGGTTGCCGTCCAACGTTTGGTTGTTGCGTCGTAAGTCATTGGATTAGCCGTGGTGCTCCAACCATTGAAATCGCCACTGATATTGAACGCAGTGATAGCTGTTTTACTCCATGTCAAAGTGTTGGTATTGGCTTTCACAAGGAAATAACCACCTGCATCGAACCAGATATTCCATTGTGCTGCCGAGGCGTCCAGATTGCTAAGGCCCAGGGTTGCAGATGATCCGTAGGTGATGCCTGTTCCATCGGACTCAGTCATGAATTTGAAATTCTCCCAAATTGCTGCTTTTACATATCCTTCGTATTGTCCATTACTTGAACGGGAACATAATTTTGTTGTGTAATTTGACCAACCACCACTCGGATCGCCGGGCATGTATAAATACGATATAACATCGTAAGGTGTAACCGAACATGTAACCACGTTACTGTACAAAGCCTCAACGTTTGCTCCGATGCTCGATTTTAAACGAATATAAATCGTTTTAGCGATACCTGTTTTCAATCCCATACTCAACACAAATGCATTGAGAGTAGCGCTGGTGAACGATTTAGAAACGCCGGCTTCAAGCGATTCTTTCGGGTGAGTGAAAGTTTGCAATGTGTCAAACTGCAGCGTATTTGTTCTGGCAGTAGCCGAAAGTCCGTATTTTGCAGTGTCGTTGATAGAAAGAGCAGGAATTTCCCAGTTTAAAGCTAATATTACATTTTCGCCGGTTGATTTTGACAGCGCCACTGCACTAACCGAAGTAGTTAGCGCCGCATTTTGTGCATCAGCTAAAGTCACTATGTCACCATCATTGTTGCACGACGCAAAGAATAATGGAATTAGTAAGCAGAGTATATATTGATGAATTGTTTTCATATTTTATTTTGTGTTTTTGTAATTCAATAACGATTAATTATTAAAACCTTCGTTTTGGATTAAATTAGGGTTAGCAGCTAAGTCGGCAGCAGGAATAGGGAAGAGATTATATTTCGAATCCACGGTCATTCCATCTTTTACGCCACCTTTCCATTGCCACACATAGCTTGAACCGGTGAACTTTCCGAATCGGATTAAATCAGTTCTGCGGGTACATTCCCAATACAACTCTCTGCCCCTTTCGGCTAATAAGAAATCGAGGGTTAAATCGCTCTGAGCAATATTTCCACTGGCATTACCATAAGCGCGGTTGCGAATAAGATTGACATAATTCACTGCCGTTCCAATGTTGCCGCCTGAACCACCTCTTACCACAGCTTCGGCATACATTAGGTACACATCGGCTAAACGAATCATTGGGAAATCGGTATCTACTAAACCATCGGCATAGTTAGAGCCGTTTGCACCTGCATCCGTTTTATTGGTGAATTTTACGATAGCATATCCATCTGTTTTAAGACTGGGATCAAGAATGTCCAGGGTTTGTCCGTTGGTATAGAATGAAGCTCTTTTATCGGTTGCTCCGGTAATATCGGCAAACTGATTTACAAATTGTTTGCGGGTGCGGATACTTCCCCAACCTGTTTGTACACCATAATCGCTGGCCACCATCGAACCTACAATTGGCCCACAAACCAGGTAAGTAGTGCTACCCCAGGTAGTGGTGTGTTGTCCGTCTGCTTCAATTGGGAAAATAATTTCGTTGGTACGTTTGTCATTATCGGCATTGAATAATTTCTTGTAAGCCGGCTCTAATGAATATCCACCGGCAATTACTTTGCCGGCATAGGTAATACAATCGGTATTTCTGTCTGTTCCGGTATACACTTTTGCATTCAAATATAGTTTAGCCAACAAAGACCATGATGCCGCTCTGCTTGCTCTTCCGTACTCGTTTGCTTTTGGAAGTGGTAATTCTTCCGAAATAGCTTTCAGTTCCGATTCTACGTAAGTAAACAATTCGGCTCTTGTTTTACGCGGAGGGAAGAATGCTCCTACAGGATCGCTTTCGGTTACAAAAGGAACATTACCAAACATGTCTAATGCATGAGAATATACCAATGCTCTCAGGAATCTCACTTCGGCACGATAGGATTTAATATCAGCTATTTCCGTAGCACTGAATTTGGCTATTTTATCATCAGTTGCATTTCGCAAAAACTCGTTACACAATGCTACAGTATAATAAATGCGGTAGTACATGCCCGAAACCCATTCGTCGGTAGCATCCCATTTGATATATTGAACCTTAGTCAATGCATCACCACCGGCCCAGGTATAAATAGCTTCGTCGGTAGGTAGTTCTTGCAGGTTGAAATAGATACGCAAATATCCATTGCTGGTTTTACCACCTAAGTCGGTATTACCATCTCCTTTTTCTTGTCCGGCAATAGCCAGTGAAGCATACGCTTTGGCCATAACGGATTTATAATTTGCTGCATTAGCGTAAACCGAAGCTGAAGTCACTTGTGCTACAGGTGTCTGATTCAGATCATCGGTACATGAAGTAAAAAGCCCAAAGCTGATTACCATCATTAATATGTATATATATTGTTTGTTTTTCATCTTACTAATGTTTCTTGTTGATTAAAAATCAAGATTTAAGTTCATTGAAATTGTTCTTGGTCTTGGATAAAACTGACTATCAAAACCGCTTGGTACTTCAGGATCTACTCCGGAATACTTGGTAATGGTAAATGCGTTTTGAACCATTGCGCCTACACGTAGGTTTACTCCTTTCATAATTTTGCCTACGTTATATCCCAATGTGATATTATCCATTTTGAGGTAGGAGGCATTTTCAACAAAGTAGTCTGAATAAAACTGACGGGTAGTGAACCCGGTTTTCAGATAATCCGAAGAAAGGTTAATCAGTTCATACGAATTGTATTGCAATGTTTCCATCGATCCCTGATTCGCTTTCATGTTGTTGTATACATAATTTCCAATGCTGGCGCGCATGCTAAATCCTGCTGTCCATTTTTTATAGCTGAATTGCGAATTGAATCCCAAAATAAAATCGGGCATTGGAGAGTGGTAACGGTATAAATCTTTATCGTTCACCACGCCATCTTTGTTTAGGTCGGCATACATTCCTTCGATGGGTTTTCCGTTGCTGTCATACACTTGTTTGTTTACATAAAACATGTATGGTGCATATCCTTCGGTCATTATTTGCAATCCTCTTCCACCCACCGATGGGCCTACAAAAGAACCAATAGAGCTAGTTCCTTTTACCATCGATAAATTGGTGATTTGAACTTTTTGATAAGTTGCGTTAAAGCCTACGTTCCATGTAAAGTCTTTTGTTTTTACAGGTATGGCATTTATCGAAAATTCAATACCGTTGCTTTTTACATTTCCTACGTTGGTAGTACCGGCATCGCTAAAGTTAGCACCTGCTGCTAAAGGCACATAGGCCAATAGGTCTTTTGTTTTGCGGGTGTAATAGTCTACGCTTCCCGAAATTCTATTGTCGAAGAATCCAAAATCAATACCGGCATTGTAAGCCGTAGTAGTTTCCCACTTCAGGTTGCTGAAATAAGATGCCGGACGATAGGTATTGTAATACGTATTTCCCAGTTTGTATTGCGCATACTCATTTCCCAGTACATATACAGGCAAATAAGAATAATTACTGATACCTTCTTGTTGTCCGGTAACACCGTATCCAAGACGAACTTTCAAATCCGATAAAGGTTTGAAATCTTTCAGAAAACTTTCTTCTTTTGCTCTCCATGCAAAGGCCAGTGATGGAAATGTACCCCAACGATTCTCCGGGCTATAGCGTGAAGTTCCATCACGACGAACAGTTGCTGTCAACAGGTATCTGCTGTCGAAAGAATAATTCATACGGGCGTAGTACGATAGCAATACGTGACGTTGATAGTCGGCGGCAGCTATTGATTGAACATCACCGGCTACATTCAAATCAGTATATTGTGGCGTTTCTGCCAGCCAGTTTTGATAATCGTGGCCAACAGTCAAATCCAATCGACTTTTTATCGGTTCAAAGTCCTTTACATAATTCAGGTAGGCAGTAAATAATTTATTCGATTTTGTTTGAGAATAAACGGAGTTACGTCCACCGGTCTTAAAATTAGAAGCTGCCGATTCGGGGATATAAACACTACCACTACCTTTGGCATAGTCATATCCAAGTGTAACGTGCGCTTTAAGCTCCGGTAGAAAATGAAGTTTGTAATCCAGATCCAAATTACTGATACTTCTTTTTACCGTACTTGTGTTGTTTTCCTGTGTTAATAACCCAAGTGGATTAAGGTTCGCTTTTACTACCGGTAAACCCGCATTGTCGATGGTTTCATAATATCCTCCAAAGTTGGTATTGCCCGAATAAATTGGTTGGGTAGGATTGAATGCTGCGGCAGTCCAAATGGCAGTATTGTTCGCAAATTTGTTATCGTTGATAGAACCTTTTACGTTGAAATTCACTTTCAAATGATTGTCGAAAAACGAAGGAGTAATCACGAAGCTTCCCGACATACGTTTTACATTGTCAGTTTTCAGAATTCCGTCCTGATTCATATATCCGAATGAAGCTCTGAAAGGAACTTTTTTGGCTATACCACCTGACACGCTAAAGTTATTGTCGTTGCCGATAGCTGTTTGAAATATCTGATCGTTCCAGTTTGTGTTGGCAGTTCCCACCAATGCTTTTTGAGCATCTGAACCTTTCTCGTTAATAAGGTCGCGGAATTGTTGCGGTGAGAGCATATCCGCAGTACGTGTTTTTTGTTGAAGCGAGAAAGATGTACTGAAATTGAACTTTAATTTATCCAGATTTCCTTTCTTAGTGGTTATCATCATTACTCCGTTGGAAGCTCTGGAACCATAGATAGCGGTAGAAGAAGCATCTTTCAAAATACTGATGTTCTCAATATCATTAGGGTTCAATAAGCTTAAGAAGTTATTGCCATTTCCGCTGATACCCCCATTTTCGAGAGGCACACCGTCAATTACGATCAATGGATCGTTACTGGCATTTAATGAAGCCCCACCACGTATACGGATAGAACTACCCGAACTGGGAGAACCACTGTTGGACATGATTTGCACTCCGGCTACTTTACCGTTGATAAGGTCGGTAGGGCTGCCCGAAACACCGGGGTTAAAATCCTTGCTACCTACGCTGGCAATAGAACCTGTCAAATCTTTTTTGCGTTGAGTACCGTAACCCACCACAATCACTTCGCTCAGTTTTCTGTCGGAAGGTTGAAGTTGAACGTTGAGTTGATTTTTTTCGGCAGCGATTCTTTGTGAATCATAACCAATAAATGTGTACTCCAATTGAGCATTTTCGGTTGGAATGGCGATGGTATATTTACCATCAACGCTGGTAACGGTAACGGTTGAAGTCCCGACTACCTTAATATTGACTCCGGGCATAGGTGTGCCGAGTTCATCTTTTACTACTCCGGTAACCCTTTTCTGGGTGCCGGCCTGACTCTTTTGTTGCTGAGCCGAAAGGGACGATGTGCCGAGTAAACTCGGTGCACACAGCACGATTACAATCACTACTGCCATTCGAAGATGGCTAAGATTTACTAGATAACTGGTTTTTCTCATGATATAATACTAGATTACTATTATTGAAGGTGTGAAACTACAGTTGTAGTGACAGAATTGCTTTGTGACATTTTCAACTGTAGATTTAAACGCTGCAAATTAAGCGAAATAGGAGGGGGGCGGAAAGCACAAATAGGACAAAGAACACAACAAAACGGACAATTTTGAAGTGTAAGGTGAAGTGGTGTAAGGGGGTAAAGTGTAAGAGTGTAAAGGTGTAATGGTGTAAGGCGGGGAATGGGTGTTGTGCGACGTAGAATTATATTCGGGGCGCGACTTCAAGTCGCGCCCCGAATATAATTGGATTTAATTCTCCATAAACTGCTTCGGCGTTTTGTCGTACTTTGCCTGAAAGCATTTGGAGAAATAAGAGTAGTTAGAGAAACCGACCAAATACATCACTTCCGCTACCGAGAATTTTTGTTGGGCCAGCAGCATGGCGGCTTTTTTCATTCGGATGGAGCGGATGTAATCTACCGGAGTGAGTCCGGTGAGTTGTTTTATTTTTCGGTAAATCTGCTTGGTGCTGATACCCGAAATTTCGCTCAGACTATTTACATTCAGGTCGGAGTCGGACACTCTGTCTTCAATGATCTTGGTAATGTCGGCAAGCAGTTTTTCATCCCACGATTCGGCCTCAATTTCTTTTGGAGTTGATAGTACTTCCAGTCGGTGCTTGTTTTCCAGTCCTTGTTTTACGTCCAACAATTGTTTGATGCGCAAGCTCAGCAGGTTGGTGTCGAACGGTTTTGCTACAAAAGCATTCACACCCAGTTCTATACTTTTTTCCTCGGTGAGTTTGTCGTCTTTAGCCGTAAGCATGATGATTGGAACGAGCGAAAGTTCTTTGTTCTTTCGCAACTGACGACACATGTCCAGTCCGTTCATTACGGGCATCATTACGTCCGAAATTATCAGTTGCGGCTTTTTGTTGAGGGCTTCAGTCAGTCCTGTTTTGCCATTGTGCGCCACCACGCATTGGTAGTTGTTGGCAAGCGATTGAACAATAAAATCGCAAACTTCAATATTATCTTCCACTATTAATATCAATGGCTTGTTGCTGTTCTCTATTGATTCAACACTGTTGTCCGTATTCTCATCCTGCAGTATGTTTCTGATGGGTTGAGTCTCCACCAACGGCAATTGAAGGCTTATGCTAGTGCCTTTATTTTCTTCCGATGCTATTTCTATGGATCCATTGTGCAGCTCCACATAGTTTTTTACAAGGTACAGTCCAATGCCGGATCCCACTTTATCACTGGATGTTTTGCGCGACTGGAAAAAGCGGTCGAACACAAAGGGTACGTCCTCAGCCGGAATACCTATTCCTGCATCGCTAATATTGATACGCAACTGATGGTTATCTTCTTCAGAATAATGAATATCGAGCGTAACACTTCCCCCTTCGTTCGAGAACTTATAGGCATTTGATATTAGATTATTCAGCACCGACTCCATTTTCAGTACGTCGATGTTTACCAATACCGATTCAATGTTGGTGGTGAACATAGGCGTTATTTTCTTAGCTTGAAAAACATCTTCGTACACCGAAAAGATGCTGCGGGCAAACTCAATAAATTCCACATTCGAAAGTATGAGCGTTGCATTCTGCGATCCGTCAAATCGTTCGAATCCGATGACCTGCTGAATCAGCGCATTGAGTCGGAGCGCATTTTGATGTATCAGTGTCAACTGTTTGTTTAAGGTTGGATTTTTTGTTTCGTATATCAATTTGCTGATAGGGGCAATGATAAGGCTGAGTGGCGTTTTAAACTCGTGCGAAACATTAGTAAAGAAATCAATTTTCAGGTTCGATAATTCCAGCGATTTCTCCTTTTCAATGCGCTCAATCTTAGTGCGGTGTTTCTCCCTGTAATAATTAAAGACCCATAACAGCAAGCTGAAAATTAAGAGGGCATAAACCAGTTTAGCTCCAATACTATAGTACCAGGGCGGCTGAATCTTTAATTGAAAATCGAGCGATGAAAGTGGCGCTTCGCCTTCGGGGTCTAGCTGCCCGATGGTTAGTGTATAGGTGCCGGGTGCCAGGTTATTGTACGAAATGCGGTTGGAACCTGGCTTTACGGTACGCCATTCGGTGTCCACGCCTTTCAATTGATAAACATATTTGTTATCCTCTTCCTGCGAGAAACTAAGATCCGAAAATTCGAAACTCAGGTTGTTCTGGTTGTAGGGCAGCGCCAGTTTATTGGCATACCGTATACTTTTCCCCTTGTAGTCCGATCCCGGCTGAAACAACCGATCGTTGACATACAAGGCAGTTAGCACTAATGGAGTAGTGCTGCTCTTTTTGTTGATAATGGAGGGTGAGAATATTACCAGTCCATCTACGCTTCCTAAATACATCTCCTGACGGAATGCATCGTAGAAACCCGATGTAAAAGGCTTGTTGGCCACTTTTACATAGCGTATTTTCAGGGTGTTTTTATCCAACGCAAAAATTCCGTCGGAAGTAGTCACCCAGATATGATTGTTTTCTTCGGTCAGCAGGTTGATACGTGTGTTCTTGAATCCATCGTATTCAATAAACTGCATTTGGTTGGTGCGTGGATTGATTCTGGTTAATCCGCCAAAAAAACCTACCCACACATAGCCCTCCTTATCGCAAATAAGACAATTGGCATTGCCGTTTGTTTGATTCTTCGTGTCCGACACTACCGGAAACTTACTTACGATTCCAGTTTGCGTGTTTATTTTATTGATGCCGTTGTTATAGGTCAATGCCCATACATTGCCTTGCAAGTCGGGCAAAACACTATTGATAAAATTATCCGACAGTCCGTTTTTGCCCGCTTTTTTATAGAAGTTTTGTTCGGCAACATATAAGCCGGACTTTGTATTCATCAATTTATCCTTATCTACCACAAAGATGCCCCCCAGACAAGTGGCTATCCACAATCGGCCTTTGTTATCTTCGAACAGGCTGTACGCCCAGTTGGCATTGCGGGTTCCGGTGCTATCCACTATGTTGTAATGGATAAATTGCCGGGTGGCGTAATCGTAACGATTGATGCTGCCGTCTGTAGCTACCCAAAGATTCTGATTCCTATCCTCGTAAATGCAGCGGATGCGGTTGTGCGAAATAGGATAACGGGCATCGCCCAGTTTGTACCAAATGCAGGTTTTAGCATCGGCGGACGTAAATATCAGACCGTTGTTTCCGCCATACCAAAAGTTACGACGTGAATCTCTGAAGATGGATTGCATCTGATTTCCATCACCTATCCCTGTGATTTGAGATATGGGTGTGTAGCGATAGGTTTTGTTCTGTTTGGATAATGAAACACCATAATCCGTCCCGAACCATGCATTTTTTTGTCGGTCGATAAATATGCTCCAGATAATATTATTTGTCAATGATTTTCCGTAGCGCGAGTCGTGGACGATATGTTTGAGGACGTGTTGTTCTTTGTTGTAGAGGTACAGTCCGTTGTCGGTCCCCAGCAGCAGGTTCTGCTGTTGATCCAGGGCTAATGACTTAACCGAGTTGCCTGTAAATTCACCAATCCGTTCCACCGACTTCGTTGCCGGAGTGTATTTGAACAAATACCCTTCAGCACCTATCCAGATGCAATTCCTCGTGAGGTCTTCCAATAATGAGTTGACCAATAAACTATTTTTGAACGATTGAACAGGCAGGTCAATTTTCTGAAAGCGATTTGCACCGGGACTAAGATAACATAGCCCGTTATAGGTGCCAACAAATAAAGTGTTTTGTTTCGATTTTAGAATAGAATAAATAGTGTGGTGGGGTAGTCCGGCGCTGATGGTGCTTAGTTGGTGGGTCTTTGTGTTGTATTGATATAGGCCGTTCAACGACCCTATCCACAATCGGTCACCTACCAATACCAGTGATCGGATATCCTTGGGAAATGCAATAGGTGTTTCTTCGTAGCTATTTGTTTCCAGGTTGTATATCCGAATACCGTTGTCGAAACCCAAAATAAGATGAAGGTCGTCCAGCAATATGCCGCAGTTTATCCGGGTGTTGGATGGATTTTTACTTTCGGTGAACGGAAAAATATGGCGTTGCATCGTGTAGCCGTTGTAGCTAAACAGCCCTTTGTCGGTGCCCATCCATATCAATCCCTGCTTGTCCTGCACAAAACAATTTACCACCGATGCATCCGATCCAAGGTATACATTGTCGAATTCGCGATAGCCTTCCTGTTGCCCGTACGACAATAGACCGACAGTGCAAAAGCCCACGAGGAAGAGGATATGTTTAATGCTGTGTAAATAGTTGAACTGGCCTTTGAACCGGTTTTTTAGGATAGACATAGATGAAAGTTTGAAATAATGCGCTGCAAATTTATGAAAACTTATTGAAGAATTTCGTCCTTTCAGGTTATAAACAAAAACCCCCGCATCGTACAACGACAATGCGGGGGTGTGATTATGTATGAAAAAAAGGAATCAGGGCTTTGGTTCAATCGGCGCTTCTACACTTGTATCTTTACCGGCCATTCGGCGACTTTCGCGGGCTTTTAGCATTGTTTTATAGTAGGTAATCAGTTCGTTCAACTCATTGGCGGGCGTAACATAATCCAGATCTTCATACTCCGAACTGCAGAATTCAATTGCCCTAAAGAATGAAATTAATGTTTTGTCGGATACCAGGCGGATGTTATAGGCATTGACCACCTCCGAACTTGAACTTTCTTCTATTCGTACCATGAATTTGGATGCAAACTCGGTATTTACAGTTCGCAGTTGGTCAATGAATAAGGCCAGGTTTGTTGCAGTGATGGCTGCCATCAAATTGGCATTGGTGGAAATCTCTACCAAAAAATCATTGAGCCGTTTTGTTTCGGCACTGTAACCGGCCTCGGCAATGTCGCGACCATGTTTGTCCAATAAGCGTTTCAGTAACTCCACATGTGGAGCTAATGTGGCGATACCTGATTTTTCGAGGTTCTTTACCATCGAAACTATTACAGCAAACAGATTATCGCGTTGTGCATCTAAGTCGCGTATCTTGTTACTGTAGGCACTGCTTAAATCCTGAGCTACGATTTTGTCTAATTCGGGAGTCAGAGCCACGAGCCTGTCGAACGATTTTCGAAGTTGCAACGCATCTAGATTGTACTTCAAAAGAATGGCAACCAGTTGGCTAATAAACATAGTGTACTCACTGTTGCGGAGAGATTTAAATGCTAAGCGGGAAATTTTTACATGCATAATTGTGTGTTTTTTAGGTATTAGTAGTAAGAATTTGTTAAGGCAAAAATAAAATAATATTTTAATATGTGGTAGGCTGAAAATGGTTGATTAACATCTTTTATTTTTACTTAAATATAAAATTAGTTGTTTCAAAAATATAGTTAAACCGGAGCAATTCTCGAAAAGGGTCATTTTGAACGATTTTTTTGACAGCTCAGCCCAACTTGGGATTTGCCCAACTTTTTTTCGGGCGAGCTGTCCCAACTTGGGCTTTAACCAACCATTTTTCCGGCGGCCTGTCCCAAATTGGGCTTTAACGAACCAGTTTCCGCGCAAGCTTTCCCAAATTTGGCTTTAACCAATCAGTTTCCGTTGGTTAAAGCCCAAACCGGGACAGGTCAAACTGATTTTCGGACGGCTTTCCCAAATTGGGCTGAGGGGTAAATTATTCAGCTTTAGGTAAACCTTCAGTTATATTTAGGGCGTTTGCAATTTCTTCAATATCCATTTCTTTATTGTCTTCTGTTTTATGAGATTCCTTTAATATCTGTTCTATATTTTCATTATATCTCAACAAAACCGGAACTTCTTTGATTCTTTCTTCTTTCTTTTTTCTGTCATCTATTACTTGATGGAGTTTATCAATAATCTTTATGAAATTGTTATTGCCTAAAAACTTTGAATGTAATATTAAATAATCAAGACTCAAGAATGTAAGATTATTTATCTTTTTAAATGATTTTCTTAAGTCTGCTTGATTAATCCTATTATCAAGCTCTTTGATTAAATAATTACTCACTCCACCCATTCCGAAAAACTTGTCAGTATAGATCAAAACAGGGTATATATTGAAATTTCGGGCTTTGAGTTTTAAAGAGTTGTAATCTCTATCCTCAAAAGAATTATCTTTTACCCTATTCATTTGCTTTAGTAATTGCCCAGTACCTTTCTTATCAGTGTTGTATTTTTCATCAATAGCACTTTTGATGTCCTCAAATGTTGACGAATTAATAGCACTAGTTGGGAAAAATGAATCTTTGATTTCAAATAAAATAACATTGTTCCCTTTTCGATAATATGCATCTGGTTCTCCATTACTGTCCTTCTCAGAAAAAATCAATTTACTATATTTATCTTTAAAAATAATTCGGAGTAGGGTTCTGAAAATTAATTTCTCAGTAATTTCATAGCCAATGAGTTTCTTAAATTTCGGTATGCTATTTAATGACTTTAGTTCTTTAATTCCTGATTCATTATAAAAATCAAAGATCAAACCTTCATATATTTTATTTGGCATGAAGTTCCAATCTAATACATAATATGTTTTATTGAGCTTAAATAACGGTTTACTTTTTAGCAAACTGTATTCTTCCTTCTTATTGAGATATTTAGCTCTGTATTCAGATGGGTCTATTGATATATTATCAAATAACGACTCAAATTTGTCTGGGCAGTTGAAAGAATACCGTTTATCTCCTTTTGCACTTTTATCCCAACTTGATTGAACTATATCCGACAATGTTATAATGTACTCCCACGAATTTGAGAGTTCTTTCTTTTCTAAAAAAGAATCAACATATTTAGAATAATTTGAGTGATATTGTAAATAATTTAAAAGGCAGATTCCACGAATCATTTGAGGGATGGGGTTAATCAGAGTGTTTGCATCTAGCTGATTTATTATCATTGGCCAGGTATGAGTTGAAAAGAAATCATCCTCTGTTTTTTTGGATTTTCTTAGACAAAAATTTTGAATCTCAGAACTTTTTATAGACGCAATTATTAGATATGCTTTGAATATGTTCAATTCTTGTGTTGGAGTGGTATCATATAGAGTAGGTAATTCACGATAATTTATTAATTCGTAATGAATGAAGGATTTTATATAAAGTCTTGATAAAATAGAGATTTCACTTTCTTTAGCATTTTTCTTTAGTACTCCATAATTGTGTATAAGACTAATTATAGAATCAATTGTTTGTCGTTTTAATAGTACTTTTAGTAATTTGAACTGAGTTTGTAAATCTTCATTTAGAAATAATTGAGAATCAAAATAAGATAGTAGTCTTAAAATGACAGATGATGGAATGCCAGATAGTAAATTCGAAATTTCAGGTCTTTTGTCATTGAAAATATCTTCGTACGATGCTGTAATTACAAATTCCATTTTTTTTTATTTATTTTTTTCAAAGATATAAAAAACAATGTAGATGTTAACCACTTTCCCCTTTTAAATTCCCCATCCACTTTTTAAAACTTTTTCCGTACATTTGTGCTTCAAAAATGAAAAACACACATAAAAGTATATATCATGGCTATTATCAAACCTTTTAAGGGCATTCGTCCTCCTCAACATCTGGTAGAAAAAGTGGCTTCACGCCCGTACGATGTGTTGAATTCCGAAGAAGCCCGCACTGAAGCTGATGGAAATGCATTGTCGCTTTACCACATTATCAAACCCGAAATAGATTTTGAACCTGGTACCGACGAGCATGAAGAGAAAGTGTACAATAAAGCAGCTGAAAATTTTGCAAAATTCCGTTCCGAAGGTTGGTTGGTGCAGGACGAAGTAGAGAAATACTACGTGTATGCTCAAACCATGAATGGGAAAACGCAATACGGTTTGGTTGTTTGTGCCAATGTAGATGATTATCTGAACGAAAATATTAAAAAGCATGAGTTAACCCGTCGCGATAAGGAAGAAGACCGCATGAAGCACGTGCGTGTAAACAACGCTAATATCGAGCCTGTATTCTTTGCCTATCCACATCAGGATGAATTGGATGCTATTGTTGCCGAAGTGATAACAGGTGCACCTATTTACGACTTTGTAGCTGATGGCGATGGTTTTGGCCACCATTTCTGGGTGATTGAAAACCCCGAAACCAATGCCCGTATTACCGAATTATTTGCCGATATTCCATCACTTTATATTGCCGATGGTCATCACCGTAGCGCTGCGGCTGCTTTGGTGGGCGACGAAAAACGTCGTGAGAACCCTAACCATACCGGTAACGAAGAATACAATTACTTTATGGCGGTTTGCTTCCCCGATAATCAATTGAACATTATCGATTACAACCGCGTGGTGAAAGATTTGAATAACCTCAGCGACGAAGAGTTTCTGGCTAAACTATCAGTAAATTTCGATGTGGAATTGAAAGGACCGGAAATTTATAAACCCGCTAATTTGCACAACTTTGCCATCTATTTATCGGGCAACTGGTACTCACTTACCGCCAAAGCCGGAACGTACAACGATAACGACCCGATTGGTGTGTTGGATGTAACCATTTCGTCGAACCTTATTTTGGATGAAGTGCTTGGTATCAAAGATCTTCGTAGCGACAAACGGATTGATTTCGTGGGTGGAATTCGTGGACTTGGCGAGTTGCAAAAACGTGTGGATAGTGGTGAAATGCGTGTGGCGCTGGCGCTGTATGCTGTCTCTATGCAACAACTGATTGATATTGCTGATTCAGGAAACATCATGCCTCCAAAAACTACCTGGTTCGAACCAAAATTACGTTCCGGACTTGTTATTCATGAATTAGCCTAAAAATAAGTTGATAGTTGACAGTTGATAGTTCATAGCTTTCAACTTTCAACTATCAACTATCAACTGAAAAAAATGCGTACAAAATTATCGACATTTCTTGTTTTATTGTTTGCAGTTTTGCTGTTGCAAGGCTGTAGCCTTAAGTCGCGCATTAAAAATGCCGATAAACGGTTTGCCATTGGCGAATATTATGCTGCCGGCAATTTGTACAAAAAGATATATTACAAAGTACCGTATAAGGATAAACTCCTGCGTGCCCGCATTGCTTTTCAGCAAGGTGAGTGCAATCGGTTGATAAATAATAATCGCGCTGTTCAGGCCTATGCCAATGCTATACGCAGTCTTTACTCCGATAGTATTGTCTTTCTGCGCTATGCTCAGGTGTTGCAACGAACAGGAAAATATGATGACGCTATTAAAAACTATACTATCTATTTAAAGAAAGATAGTGCTAGCCTTCTGGCTAAAAATGGGATTTATGCTTCGAAGCAGATAGCAAAATGGAAAAACGAGGCTACTCGCTACACTGTTCGCAAAGCCGATTTGTTTAATACGCGTAATGCCGATAATTTCAGTCCGGCATTTTTAGGCTCGGAAGGGGATGCATTGATATTTACATCGTCACGTCAGTTCAATAAGCAAATTCTGCAAAAAAATAATACCATTACCGGCTTGCCCAACAATAATCTGTTTATCTCCAAAAAGAATGTGGCAGGTAAATGGGAGAAACCCTATATTCTGGATGGTGAAATAAATACTGTTGATGGTGATGAAGGGGTTTGCTCTTTTAGCTCCGATGGTAAAGTGATGTACTTCACCTGTGCCCGTCAGGTACTCGACAGAGAGGTGGGTGTTGAAATCTATTCTTCCAACCGTGCCGGTGGAACGTGGAGCACTCCGCAAAAGATTAAGATTTTTTCCGATAGTACTGTTTCGGTAGCTCATCCAGCTTTTTCGCCCGATGGACAAACGCTTTACTTTGTTTCTGATGCCAAAAACGGAAAAGGAGGGAAAGATATATGGAAAGCAACACTCTTGAACGGCGAATGCAAGGATATCGAGAATATGGGTGATCAAATAAATACGCCGGGCGATGAAATGTTTCCGGTGATGCGGGCAAATGGTACGCTGTACTTTTCGTCCAACGGATTGCCGGGTTTTGGAGGCCTGGATATTTTTAAAGCCGTACCGCAAAAAGATGGAAGCTGGGTGGTTTCTAATATGGGTACGCCGGTGAACTCTTTTGAGGATGATTTTGGGATGACCTTCGAAGGAAATGCAGAGAAAGGTTTCTTTTCGTCCAATAGAACGGATTTTAAGGGATACGATGCCATCTGGAGTTTCGAATTGCCCGATCTGGCTTACATTCTCGAAGGAAAAGTGGTGGACGAAAAAGGGGATGCTATTCCCGATGCCAGTGTACGCCTGGTAAGTAATAGTGGCGTTAATGCGCGCGTTCAGACAAAAAAAGACGGAACGTATCGTCTCAAACTGGATAAAGATATGGAATGTGTTATGTTGGTTTCGGCACGTGGTTATCTCAATCAAAAAGGGGTGCTTTCTACGCAAGGACTTACTACCAGCAAAACATTTAATCTCGACTTCAAGCTGTCGAGCATATCCAAACCTATCCAAATGGATAATATCTTTTACGAGTTTGGCAAATGGGATTTGACTTCCTCTTCCACCACCGACTTACAGTCATTGGTAAAACTGCTGAATGATAATCCGAATATCACGATTGAGATTGCATCGCATACTGACTTTGTTGGTACTAATGCCGCCAATCTGATTTTAGCTGAAAAGAGAGCCAAATCGGTAGTCAACTATTTGGTTGCGGCCGGCATTGCTGCCGATAGACTTACATTGGTGGGTTATGGTGAAGAAAAACCGGTGGTGGTGGATGCCGCTATAGCGAAGAAGTATCCATTCCTGAAAGTGAACGATGTACTGGACGAAGCCTATGTGCTTAAACTGACTCCCGATCAACAGGAAAAAGCCAATCAGATTAATCGTCGTACTGAATTCAGAGTGGTGAAAACAACTTATAAGCTTTACTAGACAAAAGATCAAAGACAAAAGATCAAAGACAAAAAAAGATAGGTGGGAATTGCTTGAGTTTTGCTGTAAGGAAGTAAAAATAAATAATATCCTATGACATTATAAATATGCCCCGAAGCGTAACTTGGGGGATGAAGCAAATAAATATCCAGACATTTTCTTATTAACTCGTCAACTAACTATAGAAATGAAACAATATACAGACTTATTAAACCGTGTTTTAGCGGAAGGCGTACACAAAGAAGATCGTACAGGGACAGGAACGATAAGTGTCTTTGGTCATCAAATGCGCTTTAATATGGACGAGGGTTTTCCTTGTCTTACCACAAAAAAACTGCACCTCAAATCCATTATTCATGAGCTACTTTGGTTTTTGAATGGTGATACGAATGTAAAATACCTGAATGATAATGGTGTTCGTATCTGGAACGAATGGGCCGACGAAAAAGGCGATTTAGGTCATATCTATGGTTATCAGTGGCGCTCATGGCCCGATTATAATGGCGGACATATCGATCAGATCTCAGAAGTGGTGAATACCATTAAGAATAATCCTGACTCTCGTCGTATCATTGTTAGTGCCTGGAATGTGGCGGATATACCAAATATGAATTTACCGCCTTGTCATGCGTTCTTCCAGTTTTATGTGGCTGATGGTCGATTGAGCTTACAGCTCTACCAACGTAGCGCGGATATTTTTCTGGGTGTTCCGTTTAATATCGCTTCTTATGCATTGTTGCTGCAAATGATGGCGCAGGTTACAGGTCTCAAAGCCGGTGACTTTGTTCACACGCTGGGTGATGCGCATATTTATACAAATCACATGGAGCAGGTTCAGTTGCAATTGTCGCGCGAAACCCGTCAATTGCCCACGATGAAGATCAATCCGGACGTAAAGGATATCTTTGCATTTCAGGCTTCTGACTTCGAATTAGTTAATTATGATCCCCATCCACACATCAAAGGAGCCGTAGCTGTGTGATGAGCAATATATT
>Ga0302292_1000818_pt1 | contig 21048 bp, 14 predicted proteins | sample III_Fen_N2_1_FD_194553 | JGI IMG/M metagenome (GOLD analysis project Ga0302292, IMG submission 194553) | Peat permafrost microbial communities from Stordalen Mire near Abisko, Sweden - III_Fen_N2_1 | ecosystem: Environmental > Terrestrial > Soil > Wetlands > Permafrost | place: Sweden: Abisko...
GTAGTCAGCATATACTTTCCTTTCGTTCGGGAAATAGGTGTCCGGAGAAATACCGGCTTCAAGAGCAGCCAAATATACAATAGGTTTGAATGTAGATCCCACCTGCCGTTTAGATGTTGTATGATCGTATTGAAAGTAACGGAAATCATTTCCGCCAATGTAAGCTTTAAGCTCTCCTGAATTGGGATCCATGGCCATGAAACCGGTATTAATAATCTTCAAATAGTACTGAATAGAATCCAGTGGAGTCATTTCTGCCTGTTTTTTTCCATCCCATGTAAATAACGAAACTGAAGTTGGCGTATTAAAAATTGTCTTGACCTGATCGTCGGGAACACCAGCCTTTTTTAGCGAACGGTAACGGTCTGATCGTTTCATGGCGCGGGTTACAACCGACTGATCATTTCCCCATGGGTTCTTTTTACCCCAGGCTGCATCAAATACTGCCTGAAGGTTTTTCATCTGGTCAGCAACGGCATCTTCGGCAGCCATTTGCATATCAAAATCAATGGTAGTCCTGATTTTTAAACCATCTGTAAACAAATTATATGGAATCTCATCTTCTTTCATATGATTGTCGCACCAATCCTGAAGAATTGGCCGAATCTTTTCCATCAGATAGGGAGCCGGCCCTTCATTGTAAGTAATCAGGTTATAAGTAAGATTCAAAGGTTCCAACTTATACATCTTAGCCTCACCAACGGAAATGTAATTGTATTTCAGCATTTGGTCAATCACCACATTTCGCCTGTCCAGCGAACGTTCCGGATTTTTCCGGGGATTGTAACTGTTGTTGGCTTTCAACATTCCAACGAGTGTTGCAGCTTCGGGAACTTTCAGTTTCGCAGGCGGTTTGTTGAAGAATCGCTCAGAGGCAACGCCAATGCCATAAGTGTTTTCAGCAAACGGGACGGTATTGAGGTATAGTGTTAAAATTTCGTCTTTGGTGTAAAGTTTCTCTAATCGGTAAGCAATAATTGATTCACGAAGCTTATTGACTGGCATAGTCAATGGTCCAAATGATTTACGCGGATAAAGATTCTTTGCAACTTGCTGGCTGAGTGTACTTCCACCACCAGAACTATGGTCCTGAAGCAAAACAGATTTGAGAAATACACGCAATAAAGCGATTTCATCAATTCCTGTATGATGATAGAATCGTGAATCTTCGGTTGCAACAAGTGCATTAATTACATTGGGCGATATCTGATCGAAGCTAACATTACTTCGGTTTTCGATGTAATAGCGGCCAAGTATACGGCCATCGGCAGCATAAACCTCGGTAGAAACCGGGTTTTTGATTTTCTGTAGTTCTTCGCTAGAAGGAACTGGTCCGGTAAAGCCTACATAAACAATCAGGAAAAGCAAAAAACAAAGCATTAGGACTGCAATACCTGCTTTTAATAAAAAAAGGAAAATTCTTCGACCAAGACTTTTGTTCGAGTTACTCTTTTTACGTGTTGTCGTTTTTGCTGAAGATATTGGTGATTTTTTTTTCATTTCGATATTCACTGAGTGATATGACCTCTGACTTCCAACAAACTTAACTGAAAAATTTCAAACTTATTATGGAATGAGATGAAACCCTGCAACCAGAATATCATCTTCAAACATTTTTTGGAATAATTTCGGGTAAATCTGATTAGTCGGTAAGTTTATTGCGCGAAATTACATTAAAATGTGCTGAATCCATTTTTATTCCTTAAAAGTTAAACTTAACTTCAACTTAGTTGGTTTTATTCTTTACATTCAAACATCGATTTAAAATCCAAACTCCTGTGAAACGATCATGCCACAGGAATAATTTAAATGATAGGGCACAAAAAAATGAAAATACAGTTTGAAGCTGAGGTCTCATAGTATGAGAGTTCCGCGAGAATGTACAAATAATCAAATTAATAACTAAAATATTTTCGAGTGAAAATTGCAATCAGTGGATCGAACGGATATATTGCAAAAAATCTGATTCCTTATTTGGAAGCCGCAGATCATGTAATTACACGTATTCAAAGATCGGAATTGGGTGATGTGGATCAACTGACTAAAAAACTTTCAGGTATTGATGCTGTCATTAGTTTAGCTGGTTCACCAATTCTGAAAAGATGGACGAAGTCTATTAAAAATGAGATTTTAAGGAGCCGAATTGATTCTACTCTAAACATCGTTCACGCGATCAACCAGTTGCCCATAAAACAAAGACCTGCATTGTTTATTTCTGCTTCAGCAATTGGAATATATTCTCCTGATAAAGTTCATACTGAAGAAAGCACCTCTTTTTCAACTGATTTTGTTGCAGAAGTGGTTAAAAACTGGGAATGTGCATCAGATGGTTTAAATCCTGACGTTCGTAAAGTAATCTTCAGAATTGGCCTTATTCTAGGGAAAAAGGCAAAAACCATTCAGAATTTATATCCTTTATTTAAATTAGGACTTGGTGGTAAAATTGGAAGTGGCAAACAACCTTTTCCGTTTATTCATATCGATGATGTCGTCCGTGCAATAAGTTGGAGTATCGGAAACACTAACACTCTTGGAACCTACAATCTTGTTGCTCCAGAGAACATTAACAACAGAACTTTCACCAAAACTTTGGCTGAATCCTTAAATCGGCCAGCAATTTTTACTGTCCCTGAATTTATCCTGAAAATCGCATTTGGTGAAGCTTCGGCCCTACTTCTTCAAAGTTCACAGGTTTATCCGGAACGGTTGTTAAGTGAAGGGTTCAAATTCAACTTTCCTGATATACATTCAACAATTAAAGAAATTACCCAATAAAAAAAACCCTGTTGTTGCCAACAGGGTTTTCAAATATTTATACAAAGACTACAATTGTGGTCCAGAAGCAACTAATGCTTTTGCATCATCGTTGTCACAATATTGTTCGAAGTTCTTGATGTATTTAGCAGCAAGCGATTTTGCTTTGGTTTCCCATTCAGCAACATCAGCATAAGTGTTACGTGGATCAAGAATTTCAGTATCAACATTGGTCAAAGCTTTAGGAGCAACTAAGTTCAAAATTGGAACTTTAATTGTTTCAGCCTTTTCAATCGAACCGTCGATAATTGCATCGATGATAGCACGAGTATTTTTCAATGAAATACGTTTTCCTGTTCCGTTCCAACCAGTATTTACAAGGTAAACCTTAGCATTGTGTTCCTTTGCTTTTCCAATCAATGTTTTTGCATACATAGTTGGGTGCAAAGTTAAGAATGCTTCACCAAATGCAGGTGAGAATGAAGGAACTGGTTCTGTGATACCACGTTCTGTTCCGGCTAATTTTGAAGTGAAACCTGAAAGAAAATGATACTGAGCTGATTTCTCATCCAATATAGATACCGGAGGCAATACACCGAATGCATCAGCCGACAGGTAAATAATTTTTTTAGCGTGGCCGGCACGCGAAGGAGAAACAATTTTATTGATAAAATAGATAGGATAAGAAACGCGGGTGTTTTCTGTTTTTGAAGCAGCAGCTGTATAATCCGGTTCACCATCTTCTTTTACTGTAACGTTCTCCAATAAAGAATCACGACGGATAGCTCTCCAGATGTCAGGTTCTTTATCCATTTCCAAATCAATTACTTTTGCATAGCAACCGCCTTCATAGTTGAATACACCATTGTCATCCCAACCATGTTCATCATCACCAATCAAGTAACGTTTTGGGTCAGCAGAAAGAGTAGTTTTTCCTGTTCCAGAAAGTCCGAAGAAGATAGCTACATCACCATCTTTACCTACGTTGGCAGAACAGTGCATAGATGCATTACCTTTCAATGGCATATAATAGTTCATTAAGGCGAAAATACCTTTTTTCATTTCACCACCATACCAGGTACCACCGATAACCTGCATTTTAGTTGTCAGGTTGAACAATGTGAATACTTCAGAGTTCAATCCTTGTTCTTTCCATTGTAGGTTAACAGTTTTAGAACCGTTCAATGTTACGAAATCAGGTTCGCCGTAGTTTGCCAATTCGTAGTGAGAAGGACGGATGAACATATTTGTTACAAAATGTGCCTGCCAGGCTACTTCCATTATAAAACGTACTTTCAAACGGGTATCTTCGTTTGTTCCGCAAAAAGTATCAACTACATATAGTTTTTTAGCAGTCGAAAGCTGTTTTGTTACAAGGGTTTTACAATGTTCAAATACTTCAGGAGTAGTTGGTCGGTTAATAGAACCATCCCACCATAAATGTTCATCAGTTACTGCATCTTTTACAAAAAATTTATCTTTAGGAGAACGTCCTGTGAATTTACCTGTATCAACAGATATTGCACCTGAATTTGTTAATACTCCCTTTTCAAAACCTTCATTGGCAGGATCAATTTCGGCCTGAAATAATTCTTCGTAAGTTGGGTTATGCAAAATTTCGGCATTGGTATCAATACCATACTTCAATAGGTCTGTGTTTTTCATGATAAGTGATTATAATTTAATAGTTTCAACAGTACAAAAATTTTCTCGACACCAAAAATAGTTTTTTTTCATCCGTGCTTGAGAGGCCAAATATTAAATTAAGATCAATTCAGGTTCGCTACTAAACAATTGTAATATTTTTAACACAATAATCTGAATATCAAAACTCTATCCGTATAGACACAAAAAAAAGAATGTTAAGAAATTATTAATTCCCTAACATTCTTTTTAAATTAAATTAGCGACCTTAACTTATGATCTTGGATGAAATTGATTCAAGGTAGTCTTCAAATAATCCCGATCAAGATGAGTATAAATTTCAGTTGTCAGAATTGATTCATGACCAAGCATTTCCTGCACTGCCCGTAAATCAGCTCCACCATTAATCAGATGAGTAGCAAACGAATGGCGGAAGGTATGAGGACTAATCTTTTTCTCAAATCCAGCCTTCGTTGCCAGATTTTTAATAATCGTAAAGATCATAACACGACTTAATTTTTTCCCTCGTCTGTTCAGAAATAGTATGTTTTCACTCTCTTTCGAAACTTTCAAAGTCTTTCTGTAAACGTCCATATACTTGTTGATCTCTTCAATCGCCTTTCCACTAACTGGAACCAAACGTTCTTTGTTGGACTTACCTTCAACTTTAATAAATCCCTGATCAAAGGCTAAATTCGAAATCTTCAGGTTAACAAGTTCCGAAACGCGAAGTCCGCAACTGTATAAAGTTTCAAGCATAGCCTTATTCCGTTGACCTTCAGGTTTACTTAATTCAACGGTGTCAATCATTAAATCAATCTCCTCAATGGTCAGTACATCAGGAAGTTTTCTGCCAATTTTCGGTGATTCCAATAACGTTGTAGGATCATTCGTTACCTTTCCTTCCATAAGTAGATACTTATAGAATGACTTAATACCAGAAATTGTTCTGGCTTGTGTTCTGGGGGAAACTCCTTTGTCATTAATCCACTCAACAAACTTTTTTAAGTGATTTAATTTTACCTTCTCAGGAGCTAACTTTTTAACTTCTTCGTCTGCAAATACCATCAGCTTATTTATATCATTGATATAAGCTGCGATTGAGTTTGCTGACAAACCTTTCTCCAACCGTAAGAAAGACTCAAATCCTTTTTTGCTATCTTCCCATTTCATAATTAAAATACTTTAAATTTAAAATTCTATAACAAATATTAATAATTTTGGTTCTGTAAAACTCTAAAATGTAGATTATAAATTAATTATGAGCATCCACCAAGATTACATAATTTTTACTACGAGTTTACATTCGGTTAAGTTACTATTTTTTTATTATAAACTATAATATCATGAAAATTTTGTTAATAAATGGCCCAAATTTGAATCTTCTAGGAATTAGAGAGCAAAGTATATATGGAAATAAATCATTTGAGAATTATTTCCACTCGCTACAGATCGATTTTCCTGAAATCGACATGGAGTATTTCCAATCCAATATTGAAGGGGAATTGATCAACAAAATCCACGAAAAAGGATTTACATTCGATGGTATTATCATTAATGCTGGTGCATATACTCACACATCTGTTGCAATTAGGGATGCAATATCCGGAGTGAAGTCTCCAGTAGTTGAGGTTCACATCTCAAACATCTTAACCAGAGAGAGCTTTAGGCATGTATCACTGATAGGGCCAGTATGCGTTGGAAGTATAATGGGATTTGGCCTTGATTCATATAGGCTTGGAATAGAGGCAATTAAAGAATACATTAAATCTAAATGACCAATTGACCTGATGAAAGGCGTTCGTAACTCAAAGAATAAAAATTTGCATATTTTTGCCGCCCTCTAAATTAAATTATGAAGTCAGTTATGAAATATACCAAAATAGTTGCAACGATTTCAGATAAACGTTGTGAAGTTGAGTTTATCCAGCAATTGTATGAGGCCGGAATGAATGTAGCGAGGCTTAATACGGCTCACATTTCAACAGAAAGCGCTCTTACCATGATCAACAATGTTCGATCAGTTTCTGATTCGATTGGAATTTTGGTCGACACTAAAGGACCTGAAATCCGTACACGGAATATTGATGAACCAATTAATGTTAAAGAAGGCGACATCATAAAGGTGAAGGGTGGAGAAGGTAAATCAAATCAGGAGCTTTTCTTTGTCAGTTACGAGCAAATTCAACGGGATGTACCTGTCGGAAATTTTATTTTAATTGATGATGGTGACCTTGCCCTCGAAGTAATTGAACAGACCGATGATTGTTTAATTTGTCGGGTTGGAAACAGTGGACAGATAAAGAATAAAAAGAGTGTCAACACGCCAGGTGTCAGTGTAGATTTGCCTTCAATCAGTAAAAAAGATGTCGAATTTATTGAATTCGCCGCACAAAACGATGTGGATTTCATTGCCCATTCATTTGTCAGAAATAAAAAAGATGTACTGGCCGTTCAGGAGATTCTCGACAAGTATAATAGTAGAATCAAGATTATTGCTAAGATTGAAAATCTGGATGGTGTAAATAATATTGATGAGATTCTTGAACACGCTTACGGAATTATGGTTGCCCGCGGTGACTTGGGAATTGAAATTGCTGCAGAAAAAATTCCTGCAATTCAACGTAGATTAATCAGGAAAGCAGTGCAACAAAAGCGCCCTGTTATTATTGCGACACAGATGCTGCACTCAATGATTGACAATCCGAGACCAACACGAGCAGAAGTGAGTGACGTGGCTACAGCCATCTACGATCGTACTGATGCAATTATGCTTTCAGGAGAAACTGCTTATGGCAATTATCCAATTGAATCCGTAAAAGTGATGTCAAAAATTGCATTAGAAGTAGAGGCAAGTAAAGACAGACGTAACGATTTACCAGTTCCACGCCTCGACAATGAAACTTCAGCATTCCTTGCTGAAGCTGCTGTACTTGCCTCGAAAGAATTGAAAGTAAAGGCGATTGTTACTGATACTCTTACCGGAAAAATTGCCCGTTATATTGCTGCTTTCAGAGGTGCACTTCCGGTGTATGCCAAATGTCATAATGGACGTGTAAAACGTGAACTTGCACTTTCATATGGTGTGTTTCCAAGCGAAATCCAATCAAAGAAAAACAAGCATAAATTGATTGAAACATCACTGCTTGACTTAGTTGAGCGGAATCTGATAACCGAAAAAGATACTGTTGTTTATGTTGGAGGGAATTTTGGTGTTGGAGGCGGAACATCATTTATAGAAATAGCCTCAGTTGAGCAGATGGCTCATGCAAAAATGAAAAGCTAATTAATCAGAATATTAATAATAGAAAAGGGTGCTCGTGGCACCCTTTTCTATTATTCCATGATTTTGGTTATCGCATATCTACAACTTCAATTCCTTTATATTTTTTTGAATCGAAAACAAAATCTGAATCAGCGAAAACTCCATCAGTTTTTAGTTGCGTGACGATCACATTGATTGTATTTCCATCCTTTCCAGTCATGATTGCTCCATGAATCAACATCTTTTGTTTGTCAATCATGAGTCTTATTTTTTGAATATCTCCCAATGGTTTTTGAGGAGTCAGTTCAATATTATAAACTGGAACTGTACCATCAACGGATTCGCTGACAAATTTATAATTAAATCCCTTTTCATAAATCGTAAAAATCTTTGCCGGATCCATTAATTCATCCGTCGATTCATCCAAATCAGCGATAGTAACTTCATTCGAATTAGTCATATAAGTCCAGATTGTCTTGCCATCACAAGTTATCTGCGTTCCCAACTGCGGTATATTCAACTTGTATTTTTTGCCTTTCAAAACGATTGAGCCAACGCTCTTGTCCTTCACATTTTCAGTTTTGTTTTCCATTTCGTATGAAAACTTGGCGTCAAGCGATGCCAGCGATTGGGTTGTTTTTGTAACCTTCTCCAATATTTCCTTTGCTTTTGCATCTTGTTGAGAATATCCTGCAAAAACAAAAACAGAAAAAATTGAAATTAAAAATATTTGCTTCATGTTCTAATTTATTATAGTTCTATTTGATTCCATTCAATAATTGTTCCAAACTATATTCATCCTGAATTAGTACTTGCCGAGCTTTACTTCCTTCGCTTGGCCCAACTATTCCGGCAGCTTCCAACTGATCCATCAACCGGCCAGCACGATTATATCCAATCGAAAATTTGCGTTGAATCATCGAGGTCGATCCAACCTGATTGGCAACGACTAACCGCGCGGCATCATCGAACATTTCATCCCGATTTCTTAAATCAACATCAGCCAATCCACCATCATTTTCGCCAACATAATCAGGCAAAAGTAAAGCTGTCGGATAACCTTTCTGTTCGGCTATAAATTCGCAAATACGTTCTACCTCTGGAGTATCAACAAAGGCACATTGCACACGAGTCATGGTACTTCCAGTTGATACCAACATATCGCCTTTCCCAATTAACTGGTTAGCCCCCGGTGTATCCAGAATGGTTCTAGAATCAATCATTGAAGCAACCTTAAATGCAATGCGAGTCGGGAAGTTCGCTTTAATTACACCAGTAATAATGTTGATCGAAGGTCGTTGAGTTGCGATGATCATATGGATACCTACAGCTCTGGCCAACTGGGCAATTCGCGCAATAGGCAATTCAACTTCTTTCCCTGCAGTCATAATCAAATCAGCAAATTCGTCAACTATAACTACAATATAAGGTAGATAACGGTGACCTTTTTCAGGATTTAAACGACGACCAATAAATTTGGTATTGTATTCGATGATATTTCTGACATGCGCTTTTTTAAGCAAATCATACCGCGAATCCATTTCAATGTTTACCGAATTCAGTGTATTTTTTACTTTCTGAATATCTGTAATAATAGCATCTTCTTCATCTGGCATTTTGGCCAAAAAATGCTTTTCGAGTGAGGAATAAAGGGTCAACTCAACTTTTTTGGGATCGACTAACACAAACTTCAATTGCGATGGATGTTTTTTATATAGCAACGAAGTGATGATGGCGTTTAGTCCAACTGACTTCCCCTGACCAGTTGCACCAGCCACCAAAATGTGCGGCATTTTAGCCAGATCCATCATAAATGTTTCATTCGAAATTGTTTTTCCCAAGGCAATCGGCAACTCATAAGTCGATTCCTGAAACTTTTTAGATCCAATAATCGAACGCATCGAAACTATTTCAGGTTTCTGATTTGGAACTTCAATTCCGATTGTTCCTCTGCCTGGGATTGGCGCAATAATTCTGATTCCCAACGCTGAAAGGCTTAGTGCGATATCATCTTCCAGATTTTTAATTTTCGCGATGCGAATCCCGGGAGCCGGAACAATTTCGTACAAAGTAATGGTAGGCCCAATAGTTGCCCTGATCTTCGTGATTTCAATCTTATAATGACGAAGTGTTTCAACAATCTTATTTTTATTCGAGATCAATTCCTCGTTGCTGACTTCAGCGTTTCCAGAAGCATGATCATCGAGCAATTCGAGGGTCGGATATTTATAGGAGGATAAATCAAGAGTTGGATCATAATCTGCCATAGTCGAAATAATTTCACCATCAGCCAATTCATCAACCATCTTTTCGGCAACTTGTAATTCGGGTTCTTTAACTTTAGACTTTGGTTTTTCAGTAGCAGGCTTTTCATCGAAAAGCATATCTTCAATACTAAGTTCCACATCTTTTTGTGAAACTGTATTTTCAATTTCAAAATCATCATCATTAAGCGAATCCGGATCAAGAATGGCCTTAACTTCATCGTGTTCAGTGATTCTTTTCGAAATAGCAGGATCTTCAATTTGCATTAGACCTTCCTGCTCTGCAACTGCTAATGTTTCTGCGGTGGTTAGTTTTTTGTCGTTTTTTGCAATTACCTTCGAAAACCAAGGCAGAAATTGCCTGAAAGTGACAACAAGTAGAATGAATAAGAGGAATAACAAAATAAAAGTCGCACCGATAGTCCCCAAAAATGAAGTTAACAAACTGGAAAAGATAAATCCATACATTCCGCCAACATACAGGAAGCTATCACCTGATGTAATATTCAATAAAAGGGCAAGAGCAATTGATGTCCAAAGCATCCAGAGAAAAGAAAATAAAAGTGTTTTAAGGAACCGTATTTCTTTATACCCAAAAAGGTTAAGTGCACTAACAAAAAGGATCAGGATAAAAAAGAAAGAGGGAAATCCAAACCCCAAATTAATAAACTCTTCGGCCAAATAGGCACCACCTTTCCCCGCAATATTCTGAACTTGCACTGAAGGATCAAAAAAGTCAAGAAAAGGCATATCAAGTTTACTTTGATCGACTGCGCCCGAAAAAATATAAGATACAAAAGAGACAGCCAAGTATCCACTGAAAAGCATTAAAAATGCTCCAAGTGTATATTTAAACTGATTACTCTTAAAAAAATTAACTGTACTCTTAATCTTAGCAGACTTAGGAGCCCTTACTGATTTTTTTACCGGTTTCGTGATTTTTTTAGCCATTCTTTAGATAATTCGTGCGCAAAGTTAACGATTTTTGGCTAGGTATATTTTATCGCCAATTGATTATGAAACAAAAAATTATTGCATTTTATGCATTCATCGCTACCTGCTGTTTAAAAGCATCGATTACTTTCTTTAGTCAAAACATTGGTCATGATTAAATTTCATTACTTTTTTTAAGTTTACCTGAAATCTGTTTCTTGAATTTATGAAGTAAATACCATTAAATCCTTTAAAATTCAAAACAAAATATTGTATTACTGATACTAATTATACGCAAATAATATATTCTGAATATGCAAAAAATAGCTGTAGTGGCATTGGGCGGGAATGCATTGCTTCGTGAAAATGAAGCTGGAACCATTGAACAGCAGGAAGCAAATACGACAGACACTCTCGAAAACCTGATCTTTCTTTTAAACGAAGGCTTTGAACTGGTTATTACCCATGGCAATGGACCTCAGGTTGGTAACATATTGATGCGGAATGACGCGGGACAACAATTGTATGACATTGCCCCAATGCCTTTGGATGTTTGTGTGGCAGATTCGCAAGGTGGCATTGGTTACATGATCGAACGGATGATCCGGAATGTCCTTCAGAAACATGGAATAATAAAAAATGTAATTACTTTGGTTTCGATGACTTTGATTAATCCTCATGATCCTGCTTTTTCAAATCCAACAAAAGGAATTGGCAAAATATATTCAGAAGAGGAAGCAAAAAAACTTCAGGATGAAAAGGGCTGGATTTTTAAACCTTCACTAAAAGCTCATGGTGGCTGGCGTAGAATGGTATCATCACCACAACCAATCGATATTATTAATCGGGAAATCATTGAGAATCTGGTTCGTGCAGGAAATATTGTTATTGCGGCTGGCGGTGGAGGAATTCCGGTTTATTATGACAAAAATAATGATTTGCGTACCTTAGATGCGGTTATTGATAAAGATTTAGCTTCTGCACTATTAGCGACCAAAATCAAAGCCAATGAATTTTACATCCTTACCGATGTATCGTTCATTTATAAAGATTTTGGACTGCCAACTCAGGAAAAACTCGAATTTCTGAATTATGCGGATACTATAAAATATTTGGAGGTGGGTACATTTTCTGAAGGTACAATGGCTCCAAAAATTAAAGCATGTCTCTATTTCATAAAAAACGGCGGATATAAAAGTGTAATTACTGAAGCGAAGAAACTTGAAGATAAATCGTATGGATCTAAAATTACGATGGAATATGACCAATAACAAGTTTAAAGTTTAAAGTCAAAAGTTCAATGCTTGGAACTTAACTTTGAACTTTAGACCACTGACAATCAATAACAAATTCAATAAATAGAATCATGGGAATCAATTTAAAAAACAGAAGCTTCTTAACCTTGCTCGATTTTACAGCAGAAGAAATTCAATATCTACTCAGCCTGGCTTCAAAACTTAAAAAGGCTAAAGTGAATGGGCTCGAAGAGCAAATGCTTGGCGGAAAAAATATTGCATTAATATTCGAAAAGGCTTCGACTCGTACCCGTTGCGCATTCGAAGTGGCAGCTTTCGATCAGGGCGCACATGCCACTTATTTAGGTCCAACAGGTTCGCAAATCGGAAATAAGGAATCAATTAAAGATACAGCACGTGTTTTAGGGCGCATGTACGACGGAATCGAATATCGTGGTTACGGACAAAGCATTGTTGAAGAGTTGGCCCAATATGCCGGGGTACCAGTCTGGAATGGACTAACGACTGAGTTTCATCCGACCCAGATACTTGCCGACATGCTGACCATGAAAGAACATTCAACAAAGCCACTTTCAGAAATTAAATTCTGCTACCTGGGTGACGCCCGAAATAATATGGGTAATTCGTTAATGGTTGGAGCGGCCAAGCTTGGGATGGACTTCCGTGCAGCTGCACCTGAAAGTTGCCAGCCAAGCCATGAATTACAGCAAAGATGTCGACAGATTGCGGCTGAAACGGGTGCAAAACTTTTAATTACCGAAGATTTGGCTGAAGCTGTAAAAGATTGTGACTTTTTATATACCGATGTTTGGGTTTCGATGGGCGAGCCAGAATTAGTCTGGGCTGAAAGGATTAAGTTGCTTCTACCCTATCAGGTGAATCAAAAAACTATGCAATTAACTGGAAATCCAAATGTGAAATTTTTGCATTGCTTACCTGCCTTTCATAACCGTGAGACCAAAATGGGGGAAGAAATATTCCGGAAATTCGGATTAGATGGTCTGGAAGTTACCGAAGAAGTCTTTGAAAGCGAAGCTTCCATTGTATTCGATCAGGCCGAAAACCGATTGCATACGATTAAAGCAGTGATGGTGGCAACAATTGGTTAGTTATCTCGTTTTACCTTGAACCGAAATCAATCTTACAATTTGAATTTATTCGTCGCATTTATTACCAAAATCATCGATTTTTAGCTAATTTTGAATCATTATAATTTAATCCATCGAAAAACTGCATCATGACTCTAAGAAATCAATTGGATGATATTGATCTAAACATTCTGGATATTATTTCAAAAAACGCCCGGATCCCATTTAAAGACGTAGCTTCAGAAGTTGGAGTTTCAAGAGCAGCTGTGCATCAAAGAGTTAACAGAATGATTGACCTGAATGTAATTGTAGGTTCAGGATACCATATCGACCCAAAAAAAATTGATTTCAAGACCTGCACCTACATTGGCATCTTTCTCGAAAAAGGGAGCTTATACTCCACTGTTGCAGATCAACTTAAAATGATACCAGAAATCGTTGAATGTCATTATACTACTGGCCAATATGCCATATTTGCCAAGGTCTATGCCAAAGATAATGAACACCTCCGTGATATTCTGAGCGATAAAATTCAAAAAATTGGTGGAGTTGCAAGTACTGAAACGTTTATTTCGCTTGAAGAAACGTTTAAACGCGAAGTCCCAATCTTTTAGATGACTGCTATTCGGTTTTAAAACCAAAATTTCCTGGCGAAATTCCAACTTTAAATTCGTCGATTAGTTTTCCTGAAGGAGCATATCGGTGGACAATACCATTCTGCCTGTGATCTATGGCATCGCCAACATAAATTTCAGATGTCAAAGGATCAATTCCCAAACTATAAAACCCTCCGTATAAGCTGGCATTTTCCGAAGTGATAAATGGTTGCTCCGGGATTCGTTTATCAGCAATTGACATTTTCCAAACATGTTGGTTAAGGTAGTAAATGGTGTCATGTGTCGGGTTTATGCAAAGCTTCAGCGGATGATCACCAAGTGCAAAGCGAAACGATCGTTCAATTTCCCGAGTTTCGGCATCAATCTTCAACAAACCAGGTTGTTCATAACCATATGGACTGCCTTCAAATCCGCCATCGGTCAGTACCCATATCTTATTATACTTATCGATTACCATACTATTTGGCTGCTTAAACACTTCAATTGAATCAACTAATCGATCTGTATTCGAATCAATTACCAAAATTTTATTATCATACGACCAACAGTTAACAAAAATCTGGTCTTTATATTGCAGCATCTGTTCAGTCGAATGCTGACCGAATTCTGATTTCGAATTATTAACCGAAATCTTGCCAGTTATCTGGAACGTTTGTGGATTGAAAATGGTAATCTTTCGGGCATATAGATCAGTCACATAGGCTTTCTGAGTATCAATAATATGAACATACCGTGGTGAACTTAAGCCGGAAATACTTCCCTTAAATTCGGCCGTCCTGCTATCAACTACATAAATTTTGCCCGAATTATTTACAACAATAAATGCCATATTGTTCCATATCGCTATCGATTGGGCCACATCACCCAAAGGAGCGCTGTTTCTGGCCTGAAATAAGTCATTGTAAACCCTTTTTATTTCAGGATCATAAAAGGACAAAGACGAGTTGCCGTACATGAAATTTCCTTCGTTAACGATATAAACACCCCTACTGCCAGAAAAATTAAAGAACACGGTATTCAACGGATCTTTAGAACAAGAAAAAAACGTCAGAAAAACGAATATCAAAGATGCCATACTCCCTGCCCTTCGTCTTCGGTCTTTCGACTTCTGATTTCCAACTAGTTCCCTCATCCTTTTCCCTTGACTTTCTCTCACTTCTTATAACTTATTTGAACGGTTAATGAATAGTAACGACCCGGCATTGGACGCCATAAAATGGCCATATAGTCTGAATTTGTGAGATTCTCAATATTGGCCACAACATCCATCGAAAAAGGTTTAAAATCGAACCTCCGACCAACACTTAAATCAAGCAACCAATAGGGATTCAGTACCTTTTCAAAGTCCGATTCTACATTATTGCTTGAAGTATATCGTTTACCCGTAAAAGGCGCATTCAATTTCAGATAATAGCTTTTATAATTGGCTTCAGCAAACAGATTCGCCTTATCTTTTGGTATATAAATCAACTGCTTACCTCTCGATTCGTCAACTGATGGAACAGCGTCAATGTTTGAAGTTGCAGAATGCGAATAATTACCCTTCAAATCGAAAGACAAGGCCTGCGCCATTTGAAAGTGCAATAAAAACTGCATTTCAGCACCTCGGGCAAAAACCTTACGAAGGTTATTCGCTTCCCAATACGATGCACCATTTGCCGATGGCTGCCAAACGATCCAGTCATCGATTAATGAAGCAAATCCTATAATTTGTCCAGAAAAAATAATTTTATCACCTCTTTTGGAATAGGCTATTGCTAGATCTCCTGAATAACCATCTTCCGGTTTCAGATTAGGATTTCCGCCTGGAAACCAATACAAATCATTCAAATCTGGCTGATGATAATTGCGCGACAGATTCATTTTCAAAGCGATATCCTGCTTTTTATCCACTAAATATTCTGCACCAAACGAAGGAATAAATCCAATTAATCGACTGTCATACAAATCACTTCTAAACAGAAGCGAAAGTGATACTTTAGGTATTGGTTGAAAATGAATGGCATTCAACAGCGAAAACTCAAGTCGATCCTGATTGTAACCGATCTTCTGCGCCCGATCGAAAACCGAAACCTGATGATATCCTGAACTTAGCGACCAATCCAGACTCAGATTTTCCCGCAGTTTCCAGTCAAAATTCAGATTTCCGGTATAGCTATACTCTTTACTCCGGCTATCAAAATTCACAAAATTAGCTTCAGTACTCGATCTGAAATAATTTAATCGATTGCTGTTCAGCCCAACAATTAATTCCAGTTTGCTTTTTTCCGTCAGGTATTTCCACGAACCAACTGCCCGAATATTTCGATCATTCTGTGTTTCCTTTCGCACATCACCTTCAAATGACATCAATTGTGGCAAATCACGATCGCTTTGATATGCCCACAATTTGGCTGAAAGCGTGTGTTTTGCCAATCTGTAATAAAGTTCCTGAAGCATACCTAGCTTTTCGTATCCAGCATTCTTTTGAATAGATTCGTGCATGGGTAAAACACCATAGTTGAAATATCGAAAATCATTCTTGCTTTGATCTGAAAATAAACGCGTTTTCAATTGAATCCGACCATTTCCAAAGCCGACATTCAGGTATTCTTTGGCAGTTGAAAAGCTTTCAAGTGTTTGTACATAGCGAACACTAAACCGGTCGGTCCAATCAGGCTTGTTATTAATCAAAACACTTCCGCCAAGCGCTCCAGAGCCCGACTGCAAAGAACTTCCGCCATGTAAAAGAGTGATATCATCTATAAAATATACGGGGAACAACGAAAAATCAACATCTCCCCGCATGGGTGAATTGAGCTTGATTCCATTCCAAAACACCTGTGTATGCGAAGGTGCCGTTCCCCGGAACGAAGCTGTGGCTGTCGAGCCTCTTCCGTATGATTTCATGAAAACCGGAGAATAAGACGATAACAATTCCGAAATTGTCTGCGTTTTCATCATCTGAAGCGCTAATGTATCGATATGCGTAACCATTGATCCAGCTTCCTCAATTTTCCGTTTACCAAAAACCTGAACTTCCTGAATGTGAATTGTATCAGTAAGCTTCTGAGCAAGAATTTCATCAGAAAAACAAAACAGAACAAACCCACAAAGCAGGAATTTGAAATTTATCCGGATGAGATTTTTAGTTTTTGAGATCACCAGTCTACTTTTTTACAATTTTCTGCTGAAACACCAGATTCCCGGATTTTACCCGAAGAATGTATAACCCTGACGACAATCTTCCTAAATTTAATTCAGTTCCAGGCTCTTTCTGAACGAAAACCAAGGATCCTGCAACATTGAATAGCTCTACTAAATTGATGTGTGAAGAGCAAGATATTTTTATCCATTCAGTAAATGGATTGGGATATATTTGGCATTGTAAAGACTGGTCCAACTGTGGATTGATTCCAGTTGCCAAATCTGCAACTAGTTTCGCTTCATCGATTCCCGAGCTGATCATATATTCGCCTGATTGTTTTGCCACAAATAAAGCCTTTCCAAATTCATCAGTTGTAAGAATAACGTTATTATTGATCTGATTTTTCAGACCAACATGAACAGATTGATTAGCAATAACCTCTGAAGAATTGACTGATACATTCCTTTCAACATTCATCGCACATAAATATTTATTTAGCTGTATTTCAATAGATTGATTAACACTAACTGAATCATCACTTAACGTTAAATTCGTTATCGTCCAAGGCAAGCTATTATCATTAATCTGATAAATTAATATTTCGTCGTTGTTATTAATCTTGATTTTGTCAAACCCTGAAACAATTGGCTGTTGGTTGAGCATTACCACCCAGGTTTTCCGGTATGATTCGGACGTTCTTGAACCACCGTAGCCAAAAATATAAGCTATTGAGCCATCTTCAACCGATGGAACTTTCCACAAATAAAGGGCATTGGCTCCTTCAGCATCATCGCGGAAGGCCCATTCGCTGCCAAGTCCGGCAGTTTTAAATACAGAGGCAATTGCATGCGCAAGCGAAACAAAGCTGATATCTGTCAATCCGTAGCTTTTTTGATTGTTGTTAACCTTTGCTGTCAAATCAAACTGTTCAACCCAAACCGCTTGTCGCGGAACGATTGTTTTTTCGCTTGTTTTCACCGAAATGAAGACTTTTTTCTGTGTCGATTCTGGAACAACCTCCATTAACACAGAATCGCGGATCAAATGATTTTCAGGTACCTCCAGATGCAACCAGCTTTTCCCAACCTGTTTTCCTTTCAGGTAATATTTTCCGTCTAAGTTGACAATCTCGGCAATCTGAGTATCATCAATGCGCCACGAAGTATTAATTCCGGTCAAAACAGCACCATTCTGATCGGTCAATTTCCCTGTAAGCTCCAGTTTATCATTGACTTTCAGACTATTTGAAGGAACAGTGATTTTCGCAGATCCGACAGAGAATATCACAATTTCCTTTTCGGAATAAAGATTGGAATTCGTTGCCGAAGTAGCTCGCAATTGAATCGTTCCGGCATTTTTTGCAACGAGTTTTCCATTTTGAATCATAGCCAATCCTGGATTACTGACACTCCATACAATCTCAGCATTTGCCTGCCTGATTCCACTTTCAAACAAAATGGCATTCAAATCAACACTTTTGCCAACCCCAATTTTACTTGGTAACTCCTTAATTACGATCACTGATTGAACTCCGGAAACCGCAGCGGGCTCCACATCCCGTATTCCGGTAATTTCAGTCGATATTTCGCCTAACCACCCCGCAAGTGCGTTCATACCCGTATAAATCCGGATAAAGTGAATTTCATCCAATTTCACAGGTTTTTTATCCTGATCAACCGCCCAACTAATATCAATCGCATCTCCGCCACTTCCTTCAATGGCCGAAGTATATGGATTATCAGGTAACTTTTCAGTTAATGACAAAACCGGTGTATTATCGGCGTAACCAAACGTTTTGTGATAGGAAATGACCGAACCCGGAGTCGACAAATCAATCAGCCCATTTATTTCAGTCCCTTTTAGCGTGTACTTATCGGTTGCAACATTCGGAAACAAATCAGATTTGGGATAATAAGGTTGCTGATGAAAGCTATTTTCAGGAATAATTCCCGAACCTCCAAAATTATCAGACCAATGAATGTCAATGGCTTTGGTCAAACCACTATTCTGGTAGATAACTTCATATGAGGGAACTGTAGTATTCCAATAATGCTCACTTCCGGAAATCTCATACCAGGTTTCGTCCGGAATACCATTTCCATTTTCATCTTTCATTACCTGAATAATTCCAGGCTCCGACCAGGTTATCGTTGGATTTCCATACACGGTAAAGTCGACTCCATAAGGATTTGCCGGATCGTTTTGAATACCCTGTGAAAAATAAACAGTGATCGATCCACCGAAAGCACCCATACTTACCATTCCTTTATTTGTTCCAACCAATGAATTCGCTGCGGACGGCGTTCCAATAAAATCGGCATTCGTGTATTGTCCCGGAGCCGGCAAATAATCCAGAACTTTGGAAACAAACTGAGCTTCTGCACGTCCGAACGAAAACATCAATAAGCTGATGATGAATAACTTGTATGAGATTTTAGGTTGAAACATTTGCTGTAAAATCTGATTACTATTTTGGATTTTGCAGCTTTTCAGGAATGAAAAATGAAAAGGATACACGGTTTTTTGCTTTTTCGCCGAAAGCTTCAAAATCCAGATTTGCACAGGCAGGTCTTCTGACTTATCCCCCTTTTAACGCCTTCCCGCTCCGAAATTACCGGAACAGTGGTTCACTGTTAAAAAGTTATACAGGAATTACAGCAGCGGGAACTGTACAGGAATCACCGTTGATCGGACTCACCTGTTTCCCTTTTAATCCTCCTAAGAGGAACCTATTCGGCGACAAAGTTATACAAAAGAATGGAAGAATAATTTCCAATTCAGGCAGATTACATCGGAAGTTCATAAAATGCCAAAATGAGAATTTCAATCAACAAACATCTTACTGAATGACAACACAATAAAGGATTATTCTAATCAAAAATAGATTGTTAACAATTCTTCAACCGAAACCCCGAATTCGCACTAAAAATCTCTTAAAAGTGCGTATTTTTGCACCACAATCAAAGCTGCAACAATTTATGTTTGAAAAGCTAATTCATCTTGAAGGAATTGATCCACTGGAATTTTTCGGCGTGAATAATGCCAAAATGAACCTGATTAAATCCTTTTTTCCCAAACTGATTATTGTATATCGCGGCAACGACGTGATCATCAAAGGTGACGACGAAGAAATTCTGAGGTTCGAATCCAAGTTTCATTTGATTACCGATCATTACAACCAGTTCAATGTATTGCCTGACGATGTGATTAACCAGGTTTTCCTGAATGAATCGGAAGGAATTTCAGAAACGCTGGACGAAGAAAAAGATGTTCTGTTATTCGGGTTAAACGGCAAAGCCATTCGTGCCCGTACACCCAATCAACGACTGTTGGTTGAAGTCTGCAAGACTTCTGATCTCATTTTTGCCATTGGACCTGCAGGTACCGGAAAAACTTACACTGCCATCGCTCTGGCCGTCAGAGCCTTGAAAAACAGGGAAATCAAACGGATTATTCTGAGCCGCCCGGCAGTTGAAGCTGGAGAAAGACTTGGATTTCTTCCGGGAGATTTAAAGGAAAAGATTGATCCATATTTGCAACCATTGTATGACGCACTTCTGGATATGATTCCGGCAAAGAAACTGGACGAATTCATGAAAGACGGAACCATTCAAATAGCGCCACTGGCATTTATGCGTGGACGAACACTTAGCAATGCCTTTGTAATCCTCGACGAAGCCCAAAATGCTACCGTCCTCCAACTAAAAATGTTCCTGACCCGAATGGGACTTAATACCAAATTTGTTGTCACTGGCGATGAAACACAAATCGACTTGCCTTTCCAGAGCCCTTCAGGATTAATTCTGGCTAAAAAAATTCTGAAGAACATTAAAGACATTTCCTTTGTTCAGTTTGATGTAAAAGACATTGTCAGACACAAATTGGTGCGCGACATTGTTTTGGCATACGAAAAGCATCATGCACATGAACTATTGAGGAAAGAAAAAGTGAAAGAGAAATTAAAAACTGATAAAACAGAAGAAAATGAGTAAAGCATTAACCCGTACCGATTTTGATTTTCCGGAACAAAAGAGTGTTTACCACGGAAAAGTGAGAGATGTATACAACATCGATGATGAATATTTGGTCATGGTGGTCAG
>Ga0302292_1000820_pt1 | contig 21029 bp, 16 predicted proteins | sample III_Fen_N2_1_FD_194553 | JGI IMG/M metagenome (GOLD analysis project Ga0302292, IMG submission 194553) | Peat permafrost microbial communities from Stordalen Mire near Abisko, Sweden - III_Fen_N2_1 | ecosystem: Environmental > Terrestrial > Soil > Wetlands > Permafrost | place: Sweden: Abisko...
AATACCTTGCAAAAAGCCTTTTAAGCTCTTCGATTCTTACAGGCTTGGATATGAAATCTTTTATTCCTGATAATTCTGCTTTTCTTTTTGTTTCAGGCATATTATCTGCTGTAAATGCGACAATTAGGATTGATTTATCGTGCTTCAGGATTCTTTGTGAAGATTCAAAACCATCCATCTCCGGCATGATAAGATCCATAAATATTAAGTCAAATTTATTATCCTTTGCAGCCTGGTAACCTGCCCATCCGTCATCCGCAACCTCATATGAATAACCAAGACTCTTCAGCATAGTACCAATTACCATCTGATTCATTTTGTTATCCTCTATTATCAATATTTTAACATCAGTTCTGACAGTGCCTATCTCAACAGACGCAGATTTATCCTCAAGAAAAGGAAAACTGCTTTTTACTGTATCGAGCAATTCGCTTACATCAAATGGTTTTAAAAGATAATGATCTATTCCCAGAGTGATACAATTCAGGTAGTTACCTTTCATATCATTTGAGCTTATCATAATCATAATGAAATATTGTGATAATCTGTTTTCCCAGATATCCCTTGCTGCAGCAAATCCGTCGAATTCATCATCGTCAAAAATGATCACGAGGTTATATTTTTCTTCAGGATAATTCATATTTGCCCTGATCTGGTTCACTGTTGAATGCTGGAAAGTTGTTACCGTTACTGTAAGTCCCATCCGGTGTAATGCTCCTAATATTTCTTCATCCCTGTTCTGGTTACCGGAAATAACCAGAGTCTTTATTTTGTCAAATGTTTTTATCCCCTCCAGATTCAAGCCTTTTATTTGTCTGTCATTCGAATATGTAAGAATCGTGAATGTCACCCTGGTGCCCTGATCACCTGATATTCCTGAAGGACTGACTGCTATCAATTCTCCCCCCATCAGTTCAACAAGTTGTTTTGATAATATTGTTCCGAACTCCGAATCATCATTAGTCCTTATTTTCTTTGATTCGATATTTACAAAATCACCAAATATTCTTTTAAGACCAGCTTTATCAAAACTTCTGCCGGTATCGAGTAACTCGAATCCAAGAGTAAGTATTCCATCCTTACTGCTCTTAAGCAGGCAGTTCAGGCGGATTTCCCCCTTTTCTGTATTCCGGACAGAGTGGTTTATCAGGTTTGAAAGCACTTGTCTGAGCCGGAATGGATCACCAATGATGCTTTCAGGTACAGTATCTCCGACAAAGCAAATAATACTCACGTCATTAGTTTCCAGACCTGATTTTGCGAGATCAGTACAATAATTGATTTCCTCCCTTAGATTAAACGGAACCTCATCCAGGATCATATTTCCCGCTTCGATTCTGGAAAAATCCAGTATGTCATTAATTATGCTTAAAAGCACTTCGGTTGAACGGTGCAAAAGGCCAACAATATCTTTTACCTCTTCTGACATGTAATATTTTTTGAGCACATCAGTCATGCCAATAATTCCGTTCAGTGGGGTTCTGATCTCATAACTCATTCTCGCCAGAAACTCTGACTTTGCTGCGTTGGCCTTTTCCTCCTTTTTTCTTGCCGATTCAAGCAATGTTACATCTATGAGTATTTCCATAGTAGCTTCTTCTCCCATGAACATCAACTGAATGCTGTTGCGGTAAAGAACAATTTCCCCTATTTCTTTCTTTATAATCACAAACTGGTCGGGTTTAAATGCTCCGCCAAGGTTCTTCGAATAATAATCGCTCTCTCCGGGCAAAGAAGATTCAGGAAAGAGTTTACCTTTCATATCATTTTCGCTCTGATAAGAATATTGAAGTGCTGCTACCTTATTTGCTTTAAGAATTTCTCTGTTCTTATTGTGAACAATCACTGCCACAGGCATCTCTTCAATAAGTTTGAATAACATTTTTTCAGAGGTCCTTAAACTTTCTATCTCTTTTTTCTGAAGCTTAAAATATCGCAGGAAAAAGAAGATAATTGCCTGAATAAGTAATAAAGTTCCCAGTACAATCAGAAGGGAGTTTCTCATTATATATCTATGAAATCGATTCGTTGGGGCTGAAAAGACGATTCCAAGATCCCTCGATAGCAACTGGGTTGAATAGTAGGATGATAATAATTCTTCTCCTTTCCCATTTATGACAGCATTCTGCCGAATATTCTCCACTGATCCTGCAGCGAGGCCCTTTGTGATTTTGCTCATGTCAGAGTACACGACATTGTTCTGATTATTGTCATATACAATTTCACCCGAATCGCTCACTACCCATTGCCACTGGTAATCTTTGAGGTTAAATTCCGAAAAAAGAGTTTTGAAGTATTTCTGGTAGTCAACCGTCACAACAATATTGCCTATAGTTTCACCTGTTACTTTATTTATAACCGGCAGGAAATAACTGAACTTATTGTTTTCCCTTACCGGTTTTTCAACTTTGTATATTTCGCCCTGAACATGAAGTGTATATGGTTGTTCCAGCCAATCTCCATTATCATCCTTTTTTAATGTGAATTCATTTTTATTATTGTCATACAATTTTATCCCGATTACAAATTCATCATATTTTGAAAAAAACGTTTTCATTTTTTCTTTAGAACTTGCCTGGTTCTCAGGAATTGTGAAAAACGAGCTAAGATCCTCTGAAAAGCTGATCCTGTTAAAATCACTCACGAATCCATTGTTTGTACTGTCGACAGCGAGGCCAACGATTTGTACCTGTCTGTCAAGCAATTCTACTACATAGTTTACCTGCTTATTGTACAGACTCTTATAGTAGATATAATTTGCAATTATTATTATCAGAAATGCCGAGTAAACAAGAAAAAGGATTCTTCTCATTTGAACAAAATGTTTATCTACTAAAGTATATAAAGATAATTCAATAAAACCATAATTAATTTTTACCTGTATTTACCGTTATCTCCATCCATGATGTTCAGATAGCTTTTATACCGGAGAAATGCAATTTCTCCTTTCTCTACTGCATCCCGAACCGCACATCCCGGTTCATCAAGATGAAGACAATTGTTAAATTTGCACTCCCTGGATTTTATGAAAATCTCACGGAAAAAATGGTAGATCTCATTCCTGTCCATATCAACAACACCAAATCCCCTGATTCCGGGAGTATCAATAACAAATGCACCAAAAGGCATCTGGTGCATCTCGGGAAAAGTAGTGATATGTTTTCCCTGTTTATGATAATCTGAGATAGCTTCCGTTTTGAGATTAAGAAGAGGATTAAAATAATTTAAGAGAGTTGTTTTCCCGACACCGGAATTACCTGAAATAAGACTTGTTTTCCCTTTCATTAATTGTTTCAGGAAATCTGTATTTGTCTTTTCTTTCAGTGAAAGCCTGACGCATTCATAGCCAATATTTTTATATATTGACTCCAGGTATTCCATCTTGGCCAGTTCATCCTCGCCGTAAAGATCTGTTTTATTGATAATTATTATTGCCGGGACCCTGTAAGCTTCTGCACTGATCAGAAACCTGTCGATAAATTCTACAGGTGTTTCAGGAAGAATAATTGTTATCATCAGGAAAACCTGGTCAATATTAGCAGCCAGAATCTGGGAATGTTTTGACAGATTTGAGGCTTTCCTTAAAATCCAGTTCCTCCTGTCGAGCACCTCAGTTATTATACCCGAATTCGTTTTCCTGTCAATCTCAAATAATATGTTATCACCGACAGCAATAGGATTCGTAGTCCGGAATTCTTTAATTCTCAGTTTTCCTTTGATGGAACAATGAATTATTTGACCATCTTCTTTGAGAACCTGGTAACGGCTTCCAGTTGATTTTAATATAATTCCCTTTTCCAATCGAAAACAATTTGCGACAAAAGTAAGGAAAATTCCAGCCCTGCCCAACGATTTTTGCCCCTTCTTGAGATTGGAGCGCTCACCTCTTCTATATCAAGATAGCGCGATATCTTTTCGATAAAGATTTTCTTTTGTCTCGCACATACTCACCCAAAACAAGCAGAGACGCCCATTCCGGACGTCTCTGCATTGTTCAGTATTTAAATTCAGTATTTCTTAGTTATCCGATGCCATCAGCAGGAATGGTTTCATCTCAAAACTATGGTAATAAGGTCTTAGTCTTTCTGTATTATAATCTGAAAGCCGGACAATTTTTTTTGAAGATGTTACAACATCAATTGGAAGATTGTCATACCTGCCATTTTTAAGGACTACAATTCTACCATGTACACCTTTCAGAACAAGATCGAGTGCCAGATTCCCGTATGCCATCGGTACAATTGAATCAAGGGCATCAGGATCACCGCCGCGTACCATATACCCAAGTTTCTGATAAATTACATTAATTGTTTTGCCATTATTATACTTTGGTGACAGTTCTTTGAGTTTCGCAGACACCATATCTCCTATTCCGCCCAGCTTAGCATGACCGTATGCATCTTTCTCGCTATCGGAGAATATCATCTGTCCGCCTTTAAACATTGCTCCTTCTGATATCAGAACTACTGAATATTTACTTGGATTGTGATTTCTGTCTTCAACAAGAAGCTTTGTAAGTTGATCGATATCGAATTCATATTCCGGGATAACACATCTGTTGGCAGCGCCAGCCAGTGTCGGAAGCATTGCGGTAAATCCGGCGTATCTCCCAAATACTTCAAGGACCAGAAGTCTTTCGTGCGATCCGGCAGATGTCCTGAGGCTGTTTGTCATCTGAATGGTCCGCGAAATGCAGGTACTGAATCCGATGCAATAATCGGTTCCAGGAACATCATTATCCATAGTTTTTGGGATTGCGACAACATTGACCCCTTTTTTGTAAAGATGTACACCATAGCTTAGTGTATCATCGCCTCCGATAGGAATCAGATAGTCAACCCCAAGCCATTCAAGGTTCTTAATAATTTCTGGCGTAATGTCATTATATTCAGCATTATACGTGCTTTGAAGATGCTCAGGTACACTTGTCTTCGACATATGGCTTGGCCGTGTTCTTGATGTGTGAAGAAATGTTCCGCCGGTACGACCCGCTTTATTAACTATATCATCAGTAAGAACCTGAAAATTGTTACTGTTGTCTGCTTTTACATCTCTAATTAGTTCAGAGATACCAGCCCATCCCCTGCGAAGTCCGATTACTTTGTATCCTTCACGGTTTGCACGGATAGTTACTGCCCTGATAGCCGGATTTAGTCCGGGAACATCGCCGCCTCCCGTTAGAATAGCAATTACACCCTTAGTTGATTTCTGAGTTGCCATGATCTTTTGCTTTTTATTTGATTCCATTATTGGTAAATTTAAGACCTCTAAAGTATAACATTTTAATATTATTCCAAAAACAGTAATTATGCCTGAGAACCAACCAAGTGCAATTTCACAAAAGGGACTGTCAGTTCTGATAACCGGAGGAAACGGACTTATTGGAAAACATCTTACATCATCATTGCTGTCTGCAGGCTATGCTGTTTCGCATCTCTCCAGAAAAATCAGCCTGATTGAAAACGTCAGGGTCTTTTTATGGGATCCTGGAAAGCGAATGATCGATTCCGATTCTATTACAGGAATAGATTTCATCATTAATCTTGCCGGAGAAAATATCGGAGCAAAACGATGGACCATGGACAGAAAAAAAGAAATACTTGAAAGCCGTGCAGATTCTGTCAGATTTCTTTACCAGACAGTCAGTGAACGTGGAATTCAGCTTAAAGCCTTTATTTCTGCTTCTGCAGCAGGTATTTACGGGACTGAAACGCCAGAGAAGATCTTCAGTGAAAATGATCCTCCGGCGAACGACTTTCTTGGCAATGTATGCAAACAGTGGGAAGAGGCTGCTGATCTCTTTGCCGGGTCAGGTATCCGCACTGTTAAAATCAGGACAGGAGTTGTTCTGGAAAAAAACGACAGTGCATTATCGAAGTTGATGAAGCCAGGAAAATTTGGTTTTTTGGTACAGACAGGAACCGGCCTGCAATACATGCCATGGATTCATATTACTGACTTATGCAATATTTATCTTAAAGCCATTGAAGATACGAATATGTTTGGTGCATATAATGCCGTCGCTCCCCGGCAAGTCACTCACAAGGACTTTATGCATGTTTTGTCCCATGTTATGAATGTGCCTGTTTTGCCGGTCCCGGTTCCCGCATTTGTGCTGAGAGCTGTTTTTGGGGAGATGTCAGTGGTGATCCTTAAGGGCAGCCGTGTTTCGTGTGACAAAATAACGGCTGAAGGTTACAGGTTTCTTTTTGATAATCTCGAAGCAGCTCTGAAGAATGTAATTCTAAGTTAGAACTTCTAAGATGTTTTGTTATCCGTGTTTTGAAATTACTTCGAGTTTTGAGATATCGACCACTTCGATGGTCTTTCCAAAGACCCTGATTATACCCTCTTTCTTGAAATCGGACAATGTCCTTATAACATTCGCCGTACTCATTCCTATATAGTCGGCAATCTCTTTACGCGAGACAGGCAGGTCGAAAACTCTTGACTTATAAATTTCATTGGTGAAATATAGCAAAACAAAAGCTACCCTGCCGATCAGATTTTTTTGTCTTATATCAAGAGTCTGAGAAATAATTTTATCGTTAATCCTAGATATCTTGGTAAGAAGACTCATTGCAAATCCGCCATTCTTCAAAAATAACTCTTTTATGTAATCCAGCTTAACCATACATACAACAGAATCTTCAAGAGCTGAAACCGAATACTGGTAACGTTCCTCAGAAAATATACTCATGTTGCTAACGAACTCGAAAGGTCTGGTAATTGTTATTACCTGTTCATCTCCGTTTGGTATTCTTCTGTAGAGTTTAACAAGACCGCTTTTGAGATATTTAAAGTTTGTAATTTTTTCTCCTTCGTGATTAATTATTTCACCCTTTCGAAAAAACTGTTCCTCCTTGTGATCACATAATTCCTCAACAGTGGGATCTTCGAGATAGGAAAATACAACAGTTCTGAAATCGCAACTCACACATGAGCAGACTTTTTTCTTTTCGTTCACGCTTTATATTTTTCACAAATTTATCAATTTCCTGATCACATTATCAATATTCAATTTGTTTTATTCCCAAATTTGGCCCTAATTTGAAGCTCTTAATTTCATTATAAATAATTGCAAGTATGATTTACAGAACTGATTACCATATGCATTCCTCTTACAGCGATGGAAGATCAGTTCCTGAAGACTATATCTTTCCGGCAATTTCCGCAGGATTAAGCGAGATTGGATTTTCTGAACATCTTTCATTATTTAACAATTCTGCTGGCTTGAATATGAATCCTGCAATCATTCCAACATATATAAGTCATTTGCAGGACCTTCAGAAAAGTACAAAAGGCATTAAAATAAAGATTGGTCTTGAAGTCGATTATTTTGAAGGCAAGGAAGAGGAAATAAAATCTTATCTGAATCCTCTGCCACTCGATTATATTATCGGTTCTGTACATTATCTGGGTGAGAAAACAGTAGATGTCGGTCCTGAATTTTATGAGGGAAAAAGTATAGACAGATTATTTGAAGCCTATTTTGATTCAGTAGTAATAGCTGTTTCTTCGGGGCTGTTCGATATAATTGCTCATTGTGACCTGATAAGAATTTATGGCTATAAACCTTCCCTTAACCTTGAACCGCTTTATAGGAAACTCGCCAAAACAATGAAAATCCATAATGTTGCTTTCGAGGTGAATACAAATGGCCGAAACAGGCCCCTTGCTGACTTCTATCCCGATCGTCAGTTTCTACATGTTTTCAGGGATGAAAAGGTGCCTGTCTGCGTTAACTCCGATGCACATATGCCCTCACGGGTAGGACAATATTTTGATGAGGCGTATGATTTGCTTAGGTATATAGGTTTTACCGAAATGGCGGTTTTCGATAAAAGAGTGAGAAGAATGGTTCCGTTCTAGCCCCCCATCCCCTCTAAAGGGGCTTGTCCTCGTTCTTTTTGAAGATTCTTTATGTTTGAGAACTACCTCCCTTCAGAGGGGAAGAGGGGCAAAAAAACATGAATTATGAAAAATTCAATCATACCTTTGTTGCTTTTTATAGCTCATGTATTTGTAATTAACTCCTGCACTTCTAATAAAATTTCACTCATCAAAACAACTGGCCCCGAGGTTGTATCATTCAGAGCACTGCCCTTCAATCTGACTGATGTTAAACTATTGGATGGACTATTCCTTCATGCCACAAAACTTGATGCCAAAATTCTGTTAAGCTATGAGCCCGACAGACTGCTTTCCAGATTCTATTCAGAATCCGGTCTGAAACCAAAAGCAGAACACTATATGGGGTGGGAAAATGAATCTCTTGCCGGTCACACTCTTGGCCATTATCTGAGTGCATGTTCAATGATGTATCAGACAACCGGAGATAATTGTTTCCGTGAAAGAGTGAATTATATTGTTGCAGAACTAAAGTATCTACAGGATAAAAATGGAACAGGCTATATAGGGGCCATTCCAAATGGTAAAAAGATTTTTGAGGATGAGGTTTCAAAGGGCAATATCCGTTCTCAGGGGTTTGACCTCAATGGAATCTGGTCCCCATTTTATACTGTTCATAAAATGATGGCAGGGTTGAGAGATGCATACCGCTTCTGCGGAAATCCCGATGCCCTTGAAGTTGAGAAGTTGTTTGCCGACTGGCTCGGTAGAATCGTTTCGTCACTTAACGATGAACAGGTTCAGAAAATTCTTATTTCTGAACATGGGGGTATAAGCGAAACATTAGCAGATCTGTATGCCGATACTAAAGACCAAAAGTATCTTAGAATTTCCGGGATATTTTACCATAGAGCAATTCTCGATTCACTGAAAGCGGAAAAGGATATTCTTCCCGGGAAACACTGTAATACGAATATACCAAAACTCATTGCCTTGTCAAGGATATATGAACTCACAGGTGATACCATGGATCGTAAGGCTGCCGAATTTTTCTGGACCACAGTTGTCAATCATCATTCATATGTAACCGGAGGAAACGGCAACGATGAATATTTTGGCCCTGAAGATAAACTGCGGAACAGGCTTGGAGAAGAAACTACCGAAACATGCAATGTTTATAACATGCTAAAGCTATCCGAGCATCTTTTTGAGTGGGAAGCTTCTTCAAGGGTTGCAGATTTTTATGAAAGAGCTCTCTTTAATCACATCCTTTCGTCACAGAATCCTGAAAACGGGAAAGTAACTTATAATCTTTCGCTTGATATGGGTGGGTTTAAAAATTTTCAGGATCCTTTCTCGTTTACATGTTGTGTCGGTTCGGGAATGGAAAACCATTCAAAGTATGGCAAAAACATTTATTATCACAATGATAATGAATTATTTGTATTTCAACTCATTGCGTCTGAACTCACCTGGAAGGAAAAAGGGATAATCCTTCTGCAGAAAACATCCTTCCCTGAAGAACAGGGCTCAGCATTTGATTTTAAATGCGAAAAGCCTGTCCATCTGACCTTCATGCTTCGTTACCCATCATGGGCAAAAAATGGAATTGAGATAAAATTGAATGGAAAAGCCTTCAATACTGCGATCAAACCTGGGAATTTTATTCCAATTGACAGAACATGGAAGACAGGAGATAAAGTAGAGTTACATATTCCATATTCACTGCGGCTTGAATCAATGCCTGACGACAGTAACAGGGCGGCTATTATGTTCGGTCCCCTTGTGTTGGCAGGGGATCTTGGACCTGTTTCTGATTCATTGTCAAAAGACGCTATGTATGTTCCTGTAATGATGATTGGAAAAAGAGATCCTTCAACATGGTTAAAACCGGTGGAAGGAAAGCCTAATACTTTTATCACTATCCATACCGGAAGGCCACATGAGGTCGAACTTAAGCCTTTTTATGCCACTTATGACAGGAGATATTCAGTATACTGGGACCTGTTCAATGAACATGAATGGGAAATCAGGAAAGAAGAATTTAATGCACAACAGGAAAAAAACAAAAGACTTCTCGAGGCACAAATTGATTTTGTACAGCCGGGAGAGATGCACCCAGAGAGAAACCATAATTTCAAAGGAGAGAAGACTTCTGTAGGTTCATACAAGGAAAGGACCAGCAGAGACTCGCGCGGAGGCTGGTTTTCATTCGATATGAAAACAATTGTCAACAGTCCGGCTGAACTGGTAGTGGATTACTGGGGTGGTTTTCCCGGAGCCAAAACGTTTGATATCCTGATAAATAATAAAGTCATAGCAACCGAAAACATATCCAATAAAAAAGACGGACAGTTTATATCCGAACAATACGATATTCCTCAGGAGTTCATCAAAGGCAACTCAAAAATAACCATAATGTTCAAGGCAAAACCAGGTAATATGGCAGGACCTGTTTTCGGGGTTAGAACCGTAAGAAAATAAGTGGCCCCTAGCCGCTTCGCGGCCATCCCTTTGTAGGGGGAATCGTCATCATATAACGAAGTGTTCGTGAATGAGCCCCCTTAAGGGAGGCAGGGAGGTTAAAATCAATCAATTAAGAGTCACCATCAAGCCAGCATATGCTCAAGAAAAATCTTTAATCCTATCGCAATTAATAACAGTCCCCCTATAATTTCAACTTTGTTACCGAGCCTTACCCCGGCTGATTTGCCGATACGGATAGCCGTCATGGAAGCCAGGAAAGTAACTGCGCCTATGACTATACCAGCTTCCCATATTCTTACATCGAGCAGTGCAAAACTGATTCCGACGGCAAATGCATCAATACTGGTACCGAGCGCGATAGTAAGAAGGACGAGAGTGCTGCTGTAATCTTTCGGCTCCTCATCTTTTGTCTTTTTAAATCCTTCAAATATCATTTTTAAACCGAGAAATGAAAGAAGCCCCAGTGCAATCCAGTGATCAGTTGCCTTAAGAGTGTCAGAAAATATTGACCCGAGAAAATATCCGCCAATAGTAAGCCCGCCTTGAAATACTGCCAGAACTATTGCAATCCATGAAGCCTGCCGGAAGAGAATCCCGCTTCTTATTACACCATAGGAAAGTGATACGGCAAAAGTGTCGAATGACAAACCAAGAGCAATAACCAGAATCGTAAAATAGTCCATGCTGTAATCATGAGCTGGCAAATATAATATAAATCATCACTCAAATGATTTTGAGATTGAATGTATATATTTGAACCTATTAATATTAAATTCAATGAGAGCTGTAATTCAGCGCGTAACGAGAGCATCTGTAACAATCGGGGAAAGAATCAAATCGGAAATTCAGAAAGGGATGGTAGTCCTTTTAGGGATCGAAGAAACCGATAATGATACAGATATAGAATGGCTTTGTACTAAAATTGTAAATCTCCGGATTTTTGATGACAGCAATCAAGTTATGAATCTGTCTGTTCTTGATGTCGGAGGAAACATAATGTTAATCAGCCAGTTTACGCTTTATGCAAAAACAAAAAAAGGAAACAGGCCATCATATATCCGTGCAGCACACCCGGATATCGCTATTCCTTTGTATGAAAAATTTGTAACAAAACTTTCAGAATTATCAGGCAAAGAGGTCTATACAGGTGAATTTGGTGCAATGATGCTGGTAGAGCTAGTTAATGATGGACCGGTGACAATAATTATCGATACAAAGGAGAAGGAATAGATGGAGAAGTGTGGAGTGAGCTAAAGGTTGGAGTGCCTAAAGTTTAAAAATATGAGGTAATTCAGGCTCATATAAAAAGATAACCTATGAATACTGAATTAAGTGAGGATAAATCGTTTAAGAAGTCGGTGCTTCTTGTATCAACTTTTGCGGCTTTCCTGACTCCGTTTCTTACTTCTGCTGTAAATCTTGCATTACCCTCCATCGGGAAAGAGCTGCATGCAAATGCAATCAGCCTGAGCTGGGTTATCAGCAGTTTTATACTGACGTCGGCAATTTTTCTATTGCCATTCGGACGGCTTGGCGATATAATTGGCAGAAAAAAGGTATTCACACTCGGTATACTGCTTTTTACTATTTCGACTTTTCTGATAGTCTTTTCACAGAGTATTGCTTCTCTGATTGTGTTACGCATATTTCAGGGTTTTTCAAGCGCAATGATATTTGGTACCAGTATGGCAATTCTTACCTCAGTTTTCCAGCCCGGAGAAAGGGGCCGAGCCATAGGAATTAATATAACAGCAACATATCTTGGGCTATCCTGCGGTCCGGTGATAGGAGGAATTCTTACCCAGTATTTTGGCTGGAGAAGCATATTTGTATTTCTTGTTCCGTTTGGTATAATCTCGCTGGTATTTATTCAACGGAAAATCAAAACGGAATGGGCTGAGGCTGTTGGTGAGAAATTTGACTGGAAAGGTTCAGTTGTATATGGATTTGCACTTGCCTCCTTTATGTACGGCTTTTCGAAACTTCCATCTTCATCCGGCTGGACCTTTATTGCTTTAGCTATTCTTTTTGCAGTTGCTTTTCTGTTTATCGAAAATAAAATCAGTAATCCTGTTTTCGACGTACAGCTGATATTGAGTAACAGAATCTTTGCTTTCTCTGGTATTGCAGCACTGATAAACTATTCAGCTACCAGTGCAATAGGGTTTTTTGTAAGTCTTTATCTTCAATATCTTAAAGGACTTGATGCCAGAACTGCCGGACTTATAATGATATCACAACCAATAGCTATGACACTTATGTCACCTCTTGCCGGTAAATTATCAGACAGGAAGAATCCCGGAACAATAGCTTCGACAGGTATGGGCATTACTGCATCGGGACTGATACTGCTTTGCTTTATAAGTGAAACTACTCCAAATTATATCATAATACTTTTACTTCTTCTGATGGGCATAGGCTTTGGTCTTTTCTCATCTCCAAATTCTAATGCAATTATGAGTTCTGTCGAAAAACGGCATTTAGGAGTAGCATCAGGAGTTGTCGGGACGATGCGGATGGTTGGTCAGATGATGAGCATGGGAATAGCCATGATGCTAATTGCTTTATATATCGGAAAGCAAACCATAAATCCGGCCACTTACCCAGGGCTGATTTCTGCCATGAGATCAGGGTTTGTTGTTTTTTCAATATTATCTGTTTTCGGAATTTTTGCATCCCTTGCACGTCATGAGAAATTTGGGGTGAAATAACAATTTGTCCCCTTCCTGTCGCACATTTATTTCAGAAGATAAAGTTATGCGGTCAGTTATTAGCATTATACCAAACAATGGATTAAATTGGTCACATGGAATCCCGGGGCAGAAAAACCAACACCCGGGTCAACATAATATTCCAAAAAAATTATTATGAATTCAAAAAGCATTATATTAACCCCGAAATTTGATTTCTAAAAGTATAATTTAGTTTAACAACTAATTAAATGACAAAACTTTATCAAAAACTGATCAAATCTTGTCCTTCGGAAGCCGAAGTAAAAAAGGGAGTAAAAAAAGCAGTCACTTCCGTTACGGAGACTCCGGATAAGCATCTCCTGATGAGTCTTTTGAATTTAATAGATCTTACCAGTTTAAATACAGCTGATAATAAAAGTCATATTATACATTTTACAGGCAAGGTAAACAGCTTTTCAGGCCGTTTTACAAATATTCCTAATGTAGCTGCTATTTGTGTATTTCCCAATTTCGTGTCAGTTGTAAAAGAGAAACTGACTGCCAGGAATGTTAAAATCGCATCTGTTGCCGGTTCATTTCCTACATCTCAGACTTTTCGAAGCCTGAAGGTAGCCGAATGTAAAATGGCTGTTGAAGCCGGTGCCGATGAAATAGATATAGTTATTCCGGTCGGGGCTTTTCTTGGAAATGATTTCGCAGCTGTTGCTGATGAAATAAGGGAAATAAAAGGAGCAATTGGAAACAGATTGCTTAAGGTAATTGTTGAATCAGGGCTTCTGGGTGATTTTGAAAATATTTTCAGGGCATCGATGATTGCCATGGATGCCGGAGCCGACTTTATAAAAACTTCAACCGGAAAAACACCGGTTTCGGCCACTCCTGAAACTGCATTTGTTATGTGTCATGCGATTTCTGACTTTTATTCTGAAACCGGGATTAAGGTTGGATTTAAAGCTGCAGGGGGTATTGTTACTCCTGCCGATGCTATAAAATATTATGAAATTGTAAAGCACTGTCTGGGTACTGAATGGTTGAATAATAATCTCTTCCGAATCGGCGCAAGCAGGTTAGCCAATAACATCCTTACTGAAATATCAGGATGTCCGAGTGATCATTTTTGAGAAACAGTCTTTGGTTTTTTGAATTATCTCTTGTAATTATCATTACTTTTGTAGTCTGAATCGGCCAAAATGATGATAAACTCCTGTCCGGATTTACAACAGGATACAATTCCGCATAAAATTGTTACCAGTCAAGACTCCACACATGGAAAACCTGATTCAGCCAGTGTTGTCATATATAATCAGACAAAAGATTCATTCAGACAAAGATCAGTAACTGTTCGTCCTGTCATTCTGCCGGATTATTCAGATACAACTTCAGTTTGTCCCAGGAACAGCATTGCGGACATTACATTTCATGACTTTAATAATTTCGTTTTCAGGCTAGATTATGCAAAATATGAACAATTCCCGTTCATTTTAGTTGAAAAAGCCAGAAATCATCAGAAAGAAGAGAGAACATGGCTTATGAAACATCTCAAACAGGGCATGGAAATTCCGGCAAATCCTCTTCATCCTGACTGGATGATCATTATAATGTTAGCTGCAACATTTTTATTCTCGCTAGTGAAAAGCAACTCCAAGAGAATGATGCCCTATTTTGAACGTGTTTTTTTGTTTCGCGGGAAAAATGAGCCGGCTTCCCGCAACGTTAGCGGGATATTTCACTGGCAATCGACAATTCTGAATCTCATCTCATTCCTCATCATTGGCCTTTTTGGTTATTCCGTGGCTGCCTATTATAACGTGATCCCGAACGGCACCAGAGGAATAGTAAATTGGTTAATAGTATTAGGAATGGTAAGCGGGGCAATTACAATAAGGCACCTTGTCTGTGTGATAACCGGATCTGCAAGTGGCCAGCAAGAAGTATTCAGGGAATACCTGCTCGGAATTTATTCTTCTTACAGGTTTGGTGCAATATTTCTTTTCGCTTTTATTATACTGATGACATACACTGAGATCCTTCCGGTCCGGGATTTTATTTTATCCGGAATATTTATAATGTGCATTATGTATCTCATCCGGGTTATCCGCCTATTGATAATTTTTATAAACCGGAGTGTTTCAATATTCTATTTGATTTTATACCTTTGTGCGCTGGAAATTCTGCCTGTTTTGATAGTAGTAAAATATTTTACAGGTCTTGTTTAGATTGGCTTGGGTTACTTTGAAGTTGAACTTAAACCGTAAAGAGTTGAAAATAAAGAAGATTTTAGTATCGCAGCCAGAACCGCTTAATCCGAAATCACCATATTTCGAACTGGCAAGAAAATACAATCTGAAAGTCGATTTTAAGCCGTTTAATCAGGTTGAGGGTATTTCTTCAAAAGACTTCCGTCAGCAAAAAATCAATATACTTGACTTTACTGCGGTAATCTTCACGAGTAAAACGGGGATTGATCATTTTTTCAGAATTTGTGCCGAGTTAAGGACAGTTGTTCCCGATACGATGAAGTATTTCTGTATTACTGAGAATGTTGCATTTTATCTTCAGAAATATATAGTCTACAGAAAAAGGAAAATATTTCACGGGAAAGCTAAGTTTCAGGATCTTATTGATGTAATAATCAAGCACAAGGACGATAATTTCTTTGTCCCTCTCTCTGAACCACACAATGCTGAGATCCCCGAATCGCTTGATAAAAACGATATAAAATATACAATCGGAACTCTATACAAAACAATCAGTACCGATTTTTCTAACTTAAAAGAATTTGATTACGACATCCTTGTATTCTATAGCCCTTCAGGAATTAAGTCTCTTAAAGAAAATTTCCCGGGATTTGTGCAGGGTGATATTAAGATAGCAGCATTTGGACCAACTACCGCTTGTGCTGTTGAGAGCGAAGGACTCAGACTTGATATAAATGCTCCCAATCCAAAGGCTCCGTCAATGACTATGGCTCTTGATGACTTTCTTAAAGACTACAACAAAAATTTAAAGTAGTTCTAAAAATACTTTCATTACCAGGAAATTTAGTACGGACGTTGCATGCAACGTCCGTACACATATAAAATGAATACCACCAGAGAGACCTTTCATAAGTCTGAAAGACTTTGCAGCAGGAAAACAATCGAAACGCTGTTTGAAAACGGAAATATTTTCTACAATTCTCTCTTTAAGGTAGTTTGGAACATAGATCAGAATACACTTCCATCTCCTGCACAAGTAGCTTTCAGCGTTTCGAAACGCGGATTCAGGCTGGCTGTAAAAAGGAACCTCATAAAGCGAAGAATGAGGGAAGCATATCGAAAAAACAAATCCTCACTTTACGAGCACCTCATGACGGGAAACATTCAGATAGCTTTTGTTGTTATTGTGAGAGGGAATGTAGTTCCTGATTATATAAGTATTGAAAAATCAATTAAAGAGGTGATAAACAAACTGATAGTCCTTACAAGCCGGAAGTCAGAAGTCGGAAGTTGAGGAACGAAGTGACGAAATCCCGCTTCGGCGGGATCAGAAGTCAGAAACCGGGAGATTGAGATTAAATTTAACTTTTTACTTCGGTCTTCCGACTTCGGTCTTCCGACTCGCATATATGTTAAATATGTCTTAATTGTTTCGTTATCAAAACTCTTCCCGAAATTTCTTATTAATTTCGCCATTCTTATTTAAGCAAATTTGGTTATGAAAAAAATACGTTCCGGAAAAATTATAATAGTAGTCTCGCTTTTACTGATAATCGGGATCAGCACAGGGTTCCTTATAACCCAGGAAACCAGGGATTTCAAAATAGCTAAAAACCTTGATATTTTCTTTTCTCTCTTCAGGGAGCTTAATACCTTCTACGTTGATGATATTGATCCTGATAAACTTATTAAAGCAGGTATGGACAACATGCTTAAAACGCTTGATCCTTATACGGTCTATTTTCCCGAATCGGACGCTGACGAATTTGCGATTATGACCACCGGCAAATATGGAGGAATCGGATCTCTTGTCAGAAATTCCGGAGATTATGTTGTGATCAGCGAAGTATACAAAGGCTTTCCAGCAGATAAGGCAGGTATTAAGCCCGGAGATCTTCTGGAAAAAGTAGATGGCGTTTCTCTCAAAGGGTTGCCAACTGAAAAGGTAAGTGAAAAACTTAAAGGGAATCCGGGAACTGATATCACGCTAACAATCGACAGAAACGGAAAGGAAAAGGAATTGGCTATTAAACGTGAAAAAATAATCATGCCTCCTGTTCCCTACTATGGTATGATTGATTCAAAAACCGGATATATCCGCTTTACCAATTTCACTCAAAACTGCATCGATAATGTTAAAACAGCACTAATTGAGCTGAAAAATAAGAATGCCCAACAGATTATTCTCGACCTGAGAGGAAACCCGGGTGGTTTACTTACGGAAGCAGTTGAAATAGTAAATCTTTTCACAGCTGAAGGAACTGAAGTTGTTTCCACAAAGGGTAAAGTTAAACAATTTGATGAAGATTTTAAAACTCCCAAACAGGCAGTAGATGAGAAAATACCGCTTGCAGTAATAATAAACAGGAGTTCTGCATCAGCTTCTGAGATTGTCGCCGGCGCAATTCAGGATCTTGACCGTGGAGTAGTTGTCGGCCAGCGATCATACGGAAAGGGCCTGGTCCAGATAACCCGTCCGTTAAGTTATAATACTCAGCTTAAAGTTACAACAGCTAAATATTATATACCAAGCGGAAGATGTATTCAGGCACGCGATTTTTCACACCCTAATGAGGATGGAAGTGTTGGCATTATTCCTGATTCCCTGATATCTGAATTTAAAACCAGGAATGGCAGAATTGTAAAAGACGGCGGAGGCATTGCACCCGACATTGAGATTTTGCCTGACCCTTTGAGCCAGATATCTTCAGAACTTTACCTCAGGAACTTCATCTTCGATTTTGCGACTTCATATTACTGGGCTCACCCGGATATTAAGACTCCTGAACAATTTACTTTCACTGATCAGGATTATGACGATTTCAAAACATTTTTAATTAATCGTAAATTCAATTACAAGACAAGTACTGAAGAATCGCTCAATGAACTCATTACTAATGCAAAAAAGGAAAAATATTATGAGATCCATAAAGACTTGTTCAGTAGTCTCGAGAAAGATGTTGCCCACAGCCTTGAACAAGATCTTAAACAATTCCGTCCGGAAATTACCGATCTTATTGAAGACGAGATCATAAGCCGTTATTTTTATGAAGACGGAGCAATAGCATGGACAATTAAAAATGATGAACAGATTTTAAAAGCCAGGGATATATTAAATAATAAAGAGGAATATACTTCGATACTTAAAGGTAATGCCGGGTCTATTCTGGTAACTCGAAAAACTGATACGAATAACTCAAAGCCCGAAACATCCCTTGTAAGAAAAGACATGGAACCACTTTAGGATCATCAGAATTCCTCGAAATTGCAGTGATAGTTTGCTGGAGATTAGCTTCAGGAATCTCCATCTAATACCAGGGGTATAACCTAAGATAGATATTAGTTTTAGCTCCAGGTGTGAGAATCATCTTCATAGATCTCTTTTTTCCAGACCGGCAGAGTCGCTTTGATCAGTTCAACTGTTTTGCTGCACGCCTGCATTGCCTGCTGGCGGTGACCTGAACAAACAAGAACTAAAAGAGATATCTCACCTGTACTTACAACGCCGGTTGAATGAATAATCTCTACTGATTTAACATCGTCAAACTCTGAAAAAATTGTCCTTTTAATCTTCTCTGCCTCAGCATTAACCATTTCCGTATATGCTGAGTATTCAATAGCTTTTACTCTTTTACCTTCGTTTTCGTCCGCCCTGACTTGTCCGAGAAACAGCATATTGCCTCCTGCATCTTTATGCCTCCCAATCCTTAAAATAATCTCTGAAATTATCTTTTGGGATATCGGGCCTGATATTAAATAGTTATCTTCCATTTGTTGCTTATTGAGTTGCGGATCAACCTCCTGCAAATGGAGGTAATAAAGCTATTTCGTCTCCTGCTTTCAGCACATGTTCATCATCAGTTATCGTATTATTTACTGAGAACCTGAAATTGTAATGGAACATTTCAGGGAAATCATCCTGAATCTTTAATTTCAGATCAGCCAACGATCTGACATTCTCATAATGTTTAATTGAGGTTCCTGAAACCTCTGCGAGCACACCGAAGAATAGTACTTTTACTTCCATGATTTTACCTTAATATCTAATCAGTTGCCCCAAATTCTTGCTCTTCCCGTTTTGTCAATGTGCCTCAAACCAGTTATTTCCTGTTCCCCAATCCACTTTAAGAGGGATATCAAGTTTTACGGCATTTGACATCTCAAAGATAACCAGGTCTTTCAGCTTTTCGAGTTCCGAAGTTGCCGTCTCAAAAATAAGTTCGTCATGCACCTGAAGAATCATTTTTGATAAATACTCTTCTGATTTCATCCTGTCAAAAATTCTGATCATGGCGATCTTAATAATATCAGCCGCGCTACCCTGAATCGGTGCATTAATTGCATTTCGCTCGGCATTTCCTCTCACTACCTGATTCCGGGAATGAATATCAGGCAGGTATCTTTTGCGTCCAAACATTGTTGTCACATATCCGAGATCCCGGGCTTTCCTGATGCTCTCATCCATATAGATTTTTACACCGGGGTATGAATTGAAATAGCCGTCAATCAGGTCCTTCGCTTCTTTTCTCCCGATTGTAAGCCGTTCCGAAAGTCCGAAGGAAGATATTCCATAGATAATGCCAAAATTTGCCGTTTTTGCCCTGCTGCGCATTTCCCGCGTAACTTTATCAATCTCTACCCCGAATATCTTGGATGCTGTTGCTGCATGAATATCATTTCCGGAGAGAAAATCAGCAATCATACTTTCATCCTTGCTGAGATGAGCCATAAGCCTCAGCTCAATCTGTGAATAGTCAGCAGATAAGAAAACATGACCTTTTTCAGGAACAAAAGCTTTTCTTATTTCTCTTCCCCTTGCATCTCTTACAGGTATATTCTGGAGGTTTGGATTATTTGAGCTTAATCTTCCTGTCGCAGCAACAGCCTGATTATAAGATGTATGTATTCTTCCTGTTTTTTTATCCACCAGAAGTGGAAGTGCTTCAACATAAGTCGAAAGAAGCTTCTTCAGTCCCCTGTATTCCAAAACTTTAGAAATAATCGGATGCTTATTTGTCAGTCTTTGTAATATCTCTTCATTTGTAATAAACTGTTTGGTTTTGGTAACCCTTGCCTTTTCATCAAGTTTAAGTCTGATAAACAGAATATCGCCGAGTTGTTTAGGAGAGGAAATATTGAACTCAGTTCCTGCCAGAGTATATATTTCTTTCTCAAGAGAGATGATATCCTCCCGCAGATTTATAGTAATGGACTTAAGATCTTCAAGATCCAGTTTCACGCCATTTCTTTCCATTGCAGCAAGTACACTAATGAGGGGCATCTCGATATCCCGTGCAAGATCGGCTAATCCTCCGGATATGATTTTTGGTTCAAAAATCATTTTCAGCTGATATGTCACATCAGCGTCTTCTACTGCATATTCCATCAGCTTGTCGACCGGCACTGACCGCATATTTTTCTGATTATTCCCTTTTTCCCCGATGAGAGATTCAATATGGACAGGGCTATATCCCAGATATGATTCAGACAGCAAGTTCATATTATGCCGCATATCAGGCTCCAGAAGATAATGAGCAATCATTGTATCGAACAGAGGACCTTTAACCTCAATTCCGTAATTGGCCAGAACCTGGATATCATATTTCATATTTTGACCAATCTTACGTATTGCCGGATTTTCAAACAGAGGCCTTACGATTTCCAGAATTGTCTCTGTTTCTTTTTGAGATTCAGGGAAATGGATCAGGTAACCTGTTCCTTTTTCCCATGAGAATGTCAAAGCAACAAGTTCTGCGTCAAGAGGGTCAATACTCGTAGTCTCGCTATCAAAACAAAATTC
>Ga0302292_1000822_pt1 | contig 21001 bp, 12 predicted proteins | sample III_Fen_N2_1_FD_194553 | JGI IMG/M metagenome (GOLD analysis project Ga0302292, IMG submission 194553) | Peat permafrost microbial communities from Stordalen Mire near Abisko, Sweden - III_Fen_N2_1 | ecosystem: Environmental > Terrestrial > Soil > Wetlands > Permafrost | place: Sweden: Abisko...
TTATCTGAAAAGGAAAAGGACTTTTAATTCAATTGTTTCAAAATAAACGGAATAACAATAAGCGGATAATTGATACCGAATAAAAAAAGATAAAAAAAAACGGGCAGTTTACTGTCCGTTTTTTTTTATCTTTCGTCAATTGAAATTATCCACAGCGTGAATAACCACAGTTGTTACATTTGAGGCATCCTTCCTGATAAATCAACGTTTTTTGTCCACATTCAGGGCAGGTTTGTCCTTTGATTTGAGTGCCATCCGGAATATATTTCTTTAAGGCACGTTCGACACCAACTTTCCATGTATTGATAGATTCACTGTCGAGCTGAAGACCTGTAACAAGCTTAATAACCTGATCGATTGGCATTCCATAACGTAAAACTCCTGATATCAGTTTAGCATAATTCCAAAACTCTTTATCGAATTTGTAATTCAATCCCTCTATCGTTGTTTTATAACCCCTTTTATTGGCAAACTGGAAATCATATCCTTTATTTCCTTTCTCATCAATTGTTTTAATGATTTTACCTTTAGTAACCGTTTTTGGTAAAACAATACCCTCATCATCATCAGCCAGACCGGTAAAGATTTCATAGGGTCTTTCGTCTTTCAGACCAACAAATGCAATCCATTTGTCTTTTGCATTTTGAAAACGAACCACGTCGCATTCCAATTCTTTTGGACGAACTAACTGACCTTCTTCATAAGGGAAACAAATCTTTTTCTCTTCTTTTTTCTCTTCTTTTTTGTCATCCACGGCAATGAGAACTCCCGCACGTGAACCATCCCGGTAAACAGTTACTCCTTTGCAACCACAACGCCAGGCTTCTTCATATAATCTGCCAACAAGTTCTTCTGTTGCATCAGACGGCAGATTAATGGTTACACTGATGGAGTGATCAACCCATTTCTGGATACGTCCCTGCATTTGTACTTTTTTCATCCAATCCACATCATTAGCCATTGCTTTATAATATGGAGATTTAGATACCATTTCGTCAACTTCTTCTTTGGTGTATATTTTTGTAGGTGAATAATTATTTGCCACCATCCAGGTTACAAACTTATGGTGGAAAACAAGATATTCTTCCCATGAATCGCCATTCTCATCGACGAAATCAATATGAACATTTTTGTCGTTCGGATTAACTTTACGCCTGCGGGTATAAACAGCCATAAATACAGGCTCAACTCCTGAAGTTGTTTGTGTCATGATGCTGGTGGTCCCGGTAGGAGCAATCGTCAGACAGGCAATGTTCCGGCGACCGTATTTAACCATCTCGTCATACATTGCAGGATCAGCTTCACGCAACCTTTGTATATAAGGATTCTTTTCTTCTCTTTTTGAATCGTATACATTAAATGCACCTCTTTCTTTTGCCATGTTTACGGATGACCCGTAAGCTGCCAGGGCAAGTGCTTTGTGTACTTTCTCCGAAAAATCGGTTGCATCTTCAGTACCATATCTGAAACCTAATGCCGCCAACATATCTCCTTCACCGGTGGTACCTACTCCTGTTCTACGTCCCTGGCACGTTTTGGTTTTAATTTTATCCCATAACTGCAATTCTGTATTTTTAATATCATTCGATTCGGGGTCCGATTCTACTTTAGCTATGATTTTATCAATCTTTTCTATTTCAAGATCAATAATGTCATCCATAATGCGTTGAGCTAATCCTACATGTTTTTTGAACAACTCAAAATCGAAAGTAGCTTCTTTTGTAAACGGTTGATTGATGTATGAATATAAATTAATAGCCAGTAACCTGCAGCTGTCGTAAGGACAAAGTGGAATCTCTCCACATGGATTAGTCGAAACCGTTTTATATCCCAAGTCAGCATAACAATCGGGAACTGATTCGCGAATGATGGTGTCCCAGAAAAGAATTCCGGGTTCTGCCGATTGCCATGCATTGTGAACAATCTTTTTCCAGAGTGCATTGGCATCGACTTCTTTTTTAAACCAGGGATTTGTTGATTCTACAGGATATTGTTGAAAAAAAGGTGTGTTATTGATGGCTGCATCCATGAAATCATCATGGAGCTTTACGGATATATTTGCTCCTGTAACTTTACCTGACTCCAATTTGGCATCAATAAATGTTTCCGAATCCGGATGCTTAATCGAAACACTAAGCATTAATGCGCCACGACGTCCGTCCTGGGCAACTTCACGGGTAGAATTAGAGTAACGTTCCATAAAAGGAACAATTCCTGTAGAAGTCAGGGCTGAGTTTTTTACAGGTGAACCTTTTGGCCTGATATGTGAAAGATCATGACCTACGCCACCACGACGTTTCATTAACTGAACCTGTTCTTCATCAATTTTAATAATTGCTCCGTATGAATCCGAATCTTTGTCAAAACCAATGACAAAACAATTGGAAAGTGAAGCCACCTGATAGTCATTTCCAATACCGGTCATAGGACTACCCTGTGGTACTATATATTTGAAATCCTGAAACAATTTAAAAAGTTCGTCTTCCGGGATTGCATTCGGATATTTCTTTTCAATTCTGGCAACTTCCCTTGCCAAACGATGATGCATATCGTCCGGATTTAATTCATAGATGTTACCATATGAATCTTTAAGGGCATACTTAGTTGCCCAGACTTTAGTAGCGAGATCATCTCCTTTGAAATATTCAAGAGTCGACTCTCTGATTTCTTCCGGTGTAAAGGTTTTTGTTTCCACGATAAAAATTCTTAATAAGATTAGTATAAGCGTTTTGAGAATCCAAATATTTAAATTTTATTGGACTACAATGATAATAATTATTTTTTAATTTCCCATTATAAATAGCTGTATTTAATCATAATAAAATAATGTTTTCCAAAATATTTTTTACTATATTGATATACAACAAAATAAGAATTCCATTTTGGAAAATAATTTCCTAAAATGAAATTCTTATTTTTAAAATACTATTATAATAATATATTTCTATATTTGATTATCGCCTGATAAAATAAAAACTATCAAACAGCTAAATTATCATTGTAATGATATTTCACCATTTTCAACCATGAAAATTGATGCTTCCTGACCAAGCTGTTGAAGAATTAAATCTAAATGTTCACGATTAGTATCAGTTATAAAAATTTGTCCGAATGTTTCACCCGAAACTAATTCAACTATTCTTTTTACTCTTTGTGAATCAAGTTTATCAAAAATGTCATCAAGTAATAATAGTGGAGATAATTTATGTGTCCGTTTTAAAAAATCAAATTGTGCAAGTTTGAGTGATATAAGATAGGTCTTATTTTGACCCTGCGACCCGACCCGTTTTATCGGATAATTTTCCAGAAGCATTTCCAACTCATCTTTATGAATTCCCTGAGTGGAATATCCGAGGATACGATCCCTATCACGTGTTGCCATCATACGGGCTTTAATATCCTGCTCATCATGTTGTGAATGGTAAGTCAGGCTTATTTGTTCATTTCCATCAGAGATATAGGAATAAAAGTTTTGGAATACCGGGACAAATTCATCGATAAATTGTTTGCGTTGTTCGTAAATATAGTTGCCAAACAAAGCCATTTGATCTTCCCAGATTTCCAATAATGATTCATCAACAGGACTTTCGCTTTTAATAATGGCATTCCTTTGTTTTAATGCATTATTATATTGTAATAATTGGTTGAGATAGGTTTTATTATATTGCGAAATAACGCCATCAACAAATTTCCGTCGTTCGTCACTTCCTTCCGAAATAAGTACGGAATCATTCGGCGAAACCAATACCAATGGAATAAGACCAATGTGATCCGACAGACGATCGTATTCCTTTTTATTTCGCTTGAATTGTTTCTTTTGACGTGGTTTTATTCCGCAATAAACATCTTCTGTTGAATCGCCTAACTGATATTTACCCTGGATAAGACAAAATTCACTGTTATGTAGGATATTTTGTGAATCGATCGAATTGGAATGACTTTTACAAAAGGACAGAAAATATATAGCATCCAGAATATTGGTTTTCCCCATGCCATTATTACCTATAAAGCAATTGATTTTGGGTGAAAACACTAATTCGGCTTCACGGATATTTTTATAATTGAGTATAGTTAGGGAATTTAGTCGCATGAAATCGAAGAATTTATTCTTTCGCAAATGTACATATTATTTGATCAAATTCAATTCGCTTTTTAAGTTTCAATTTGTTAAACAAAATAATTACAATTAAATAAATCGTCTTTGTTTAGAAAAACAGTCCTTTATTTTGTAACTTTGCGAAGATTAGATGTGTCAGATTTATTCCTGTTTCTTACAAGGAAATTTCAGTAAAATTCTATTTCATTCGACTCACTTTATATGTTTAATAAACTAATTTATTGCGGTTTACTCATTCTGTTTATCCTGTCATCCTGTTCTCACAAAAAAAAGGAATCAATCAAACCCGAACAGAAAAAAATGAGTGTTGTCAGGGATTCAATTATTATAGACAGTAAATATTCGTTTCAAGAAGCAATAAAAGGCACAAAGGCACCAAAAGATATTATTGATCAACTGAAATTAATTAGCGTACGATATTACTCAACAGATCATAAGATTCATCAGGGTCAGGTTCTTACCAATATTAAGATAGCTGATAAACTTGAACTTATGTTTAAATTTATGTTGAATGAACGATTTCCGATAGCGCATGCCATTCCCGTCGTAAAATATAACTGGGATGATGAAGTCTCAATGGAGGCAAATAATACCTACAGCTTTTGTTACAGGGATGTTAGCTTCTCTAAACATGCACGTGGGATGGCAATTGATATAAATCCGTATTTTAATCCTGTACGATGGAAAGAAGGTTATGAAAATCGTTTGAATAAACCTGTAGGGGCTCATTTTGATCCTTCAATACCGGGCACATTTTACAAACAGCATCCGGTTGTACTGGAATTTATGAAATTAGGCTTTTACTGGGGTCATAACTTTTCGACAAAGCATGATGATCATCATTTTGAAATTTAATCTCTTTGTAAGAAATTAACGAAAATAAATTTCATATTGTTATTATTTTATGTATTTTTGCGACAAAATTAAAAAAACTCTCCTTATAAGTATACAATTTATTTTATTTATTGATTATGGCAAAAATAACAAAAGAAGATGCTCTTCTCTATCACTCTCAGGGAAAACCAGGAAAAATTGAGGTAATTCCTACTAAACCGTATAGTTCTCAACGTGATTTATCTCTGGCTTACTCACCGGGTGTTGCTGAACCCTGTCTGGAAATTGAAAAAGATCAGAATACCGCTTATGATTACACAGCAAAAGGAAACCTTGTAGCAGTTATCTCAAACGGAACTGCAGTACTTGGATTAGGAAATATAGGCGCATTGGCAGGGAAACCAGTTATGGAAGGTAAAGGCTTATTATTCAAAATATTTGCAGGTATTGATGTCTTTGATATTGAAGTAAATGAAACAGATCCTGAAAAATTTATTCAGGTAGTAAAAGCAATCGCTCCTACATTCGGTGGTATTAACCTGGAAGACATTAAAGCTCCTGAATGTTTTGAAATTGAAGAACGGTTAAAAGAAGAATTAGATATTCCGTTGATGCATGATGATCAACACGGAACAGCAATTATTTCTTCAGCTGGATTAATTAATGCTCTTGAATTAGTCGGAAAGAAAATTGAAGATGCTGTCATTGTTGTAAATGGTGCAGGTGCTGCTGCCAATTCATGTACTAAACTGTATATGAAGTTAGGAGCTAAACTTGAAAATATCGTTATGGTAGATTCCAAGGGTGTTATTAACAAACAACGTACAGATTTAAACTCACGAAAAAAACCTTTTGCAACAGACCGTACAATTACAACCCTGGCAGAAGCAGTGAAAGGATCGGATGTATTCTTAGGGTTATCAGTTGCCGGAATTCTTTCGAAGGAAATGGTACTATCAATGAATCCAAATCCAATTGTATTTGCATTAGCAAATCCAAATCCTGAAATTTCGTATGAAGATGCCATGTCGGCCCGTAAAGATATCGTATTTGCAACCGGCCGGTCTGATTATCCGAATCAAATTAACAATGTGTTAGGTTTCCCATATATCTTCCGTGGTGCTTTGGACGTACGTTCAAAAACAATCAATGAAGAAATGAAAGTGGCAGCCGTTCATGCAATCGCCGATTTAACAAAACAACCTGTTCCGGATGTTGTGAATGCAGCGTATGATCTGAAACGTATCACTTTTGGAAGGGATTATATTATTCCAAAACCACTTGATCCACGTTTGTTAACCACAGTAGCTCCTGCAGTTGCCCGTGCAGCCATGGAATCGGGTGTTGCCCGCATTGAAATTAAAGACTGGGATTTATATAATGATAAACTGAACGATTTGATGGGCAACGATAATAAAATGTTGCGTCGTTTTTACGATACTGCCCGTCAAAATCCGAAGAGAGTGGTATTCTCCGAATCAAATCATATCAACATGCTTAAAGCCGCCGAATCGGCATTGGCTGAAGGTATCTGTTTCCCTATATTGCTTGGAAATGAAGAAAAAATTGCCAGTATTGCAGCTGAAAATGATATTGATCTGACAGGTATTGAGATTATCAATTTACGTCACGACAGGGAAGAAAAACGCAGAAATGCATATGCTAAAAAACTTTCTGATAAACGAAGCCGTGAAGGTATGACTTTTGATGAAGCATACGAAAAAATGTATGAACGCAATTATTTCGGAATGATGATGGTTGAAACCGGTGAAGCAGATGCGCTTATCACAGGTGTTTATACCAAATATGCCGATTCAGTACAGGCTGCCAAAGATGTTATCGGAGTACGTGATGGGTTGAAACATATTGCAGCGATGCATATCATGAATACCAAAAAAGGTACTTTCTTTTTGGCCGATACTCTTTTCAATCGTCACCCTACTACAGAAGCATTGATTGATATTGCCAAACTGACACATGATACTGTGAAGTTCTTTGCACATGAACCTGTTATGGCTATGCTTTCGTATTCAAATTTCGGTTCTGACAAACAGGGAAGTCCCGCAAGTGTTCATCAGGTTGTTGAAACATTGCATACCAAGTATCCTGAAATGATTGTGGATGGTGAAATGCAGGTTACTTTTGCTTTAAACAAAGAACTCCGGGATAAAAAATTCCCATTCTCCAAATTGAGCGGACGTAATGTAAATACATTAATTTTTCCAAATTTAAGTTCTGCCAACACAGCGTATAAAATGATGATTGAAATGGGATTAGCCGAAAGTATCGGTCCTATTCAAATGGGGTTGAACAAACCGGTTCATATTTTAGATGTTGAAAGCTCAGTTCGTGATATTGTGAATATGACAGCTATTGCTGTTCTTGATGCTATTGTGGAAGAAATTAAAACTAAAAGTGATGCCAAAATAGAGTTGTAAGTATTAGGAAATAAATAGTGTCGTATTATTTTAGATAAAACTTTATCAACCATAAGCTCTATCACCCTCTCTAACTCCCTCTCCTCTTGGAGAGGGTTGGGTTGGGGTGAGGTTGGATTTGAAGAAAAATAAAATAAGACATTATATTGTTCCAACTACTTTATTCTATTCATAAATATTCCTAAATATAGAATGATCAATTTATTAATCTGCATAAGCTTAAATTTCAGTGCCTTGGCAAATTATTAATTGTTCATTATTAATTGTTAATTAAAAAAGGTCTTATGGCTAAATTTACATTCGTAAATCAACCATAAGACCTTTTTTATGTCCGTATAATTCTAAAAAAAATAACCTGTTATAGCAAAATACACTACTTCACTACGACTGCTTCCATATTATTCGCCCTGATTTTAATATAAATGATCGAATCAGGTTTGCTGTATGCCGATTGTACATATCCCATACCAATCCCTTTTTTACTATCAGGCAACATTGTTCCTGAAGTGACATGTCCGATTATTTCGTTTTTTTCATTTGCAATTTCATATTCGTGCCGTGGGATACCTCGTCCCTTTAATTCAAAACGAACCAGTTTACGACTAACACCTTCAGTTTTTTGTTTTTCCAACAATGCACGGTCAATAAAATCCTTACCGTTTACAAATTTGGTAATCCAGCCCAGTCCGGCTTCTATAGGTGATGTAGTATCATCAATGTCATTTCCATATAAACAAAAGCCTTTTTCAAGTCTCAATGTATCACGTGCTCCGAGTCCGATTGGTTTAATCCCATATTCAGCTCCTTTTTCAAACAAGGCATTCCATATTTTCATTGCATCCTCAGGATAAAAATAAAGCTCGAAACCTCCTGCACCGGTATAACCTGTATTTGAAATAATGACTTCCTTCACCCCGGCAAATGTACCTACCTTAAAGGTATAATAAGGAATATCTGAAAGATTGACATCTGTTAGTTTCTGAAGCAGTTCAGTTGCTTTCGGTCCCTGTACTGCCAGTTGTGCCATCCAGTCGGAAGCATTTTCAAGTTCAGCTACATCAGTATTATTTTTTACGCACCAATCCCAATCCTTTTGGATGTTGGATGCATTTACAACTAGTAAATACTTGTTTTCTTCAAAATGATAGACTAATAAATCATCCACAATTCCACCTTTGCCGTTTGGGAAACAAGAATACTGTATTTTTCCGATTGTAAGAACCGAAACATCATTCGATGTTACTTTTTGAAGGAATGCCAATGCTTTCGGACCTTTAACCCAAAATTCACCCATATGTGAAACATCAAAAACACCTACGCCATTTCGTACTGTCATGTGTTCGTCTGTAATTCCGCTGTATTCTATAGGCATATTGTATCCTGCAAATTCGTGCATTTTAGCACCCAGTTCAATATGCCTGTCAGTAAATGGAGTTGTTTTCATTTAAATAAGATATTTATAATAGTTTGAATGATTTATTTATTCGCTAAGATTTCTATTATTTTGACAATAACCTGCATGGCTTTTTCCATTGATTGAACCGGAACATATTCAAAACGTCCATGAAAGTTATGACCGCCGGCAAATATATTAGGGCAGGGCAGACCTTCAAATGAAAGTCGTGCACCATCTGTACCTCCGCGAATTGGTTTTACATTCGGAGTTACACCTACCTGATTCATTGCTTCAAAAGCCAAATCGATAATGTGCATGACGGGTTCAATTTTTTCACGCATATTATAGTATTGATCTTTCATTTCTAATATGGCAGTATTTTCACCGAATTCAGCATTGATTTTATGTACCAAATGTTCGAATTCCTTTTTGCGACGGTCGAAGCGATCACGGTCAAAATCACGAATAATATAATTTAACGTAGTTTTTTCAACAGTTCCATCAATATTGGTTAAATGAAAAAATCCTTCATATCCTTCGGTATGTTCAGGAGTTTCGTGACGTGGTAGCATGCCAATAAATTGTTGGGCAATCCTCATGGAATTCTTCATTTTATGATATGCATATCCGGGATGCACATTTGTTCCATTAAAATGGACTTTAGCACCGGCTGCATTAAAATTTTCATATTCCAATTCACCTATTTCCCCGCCATCGATCGTATAAGCCCATTCTGCACCAAAGCGCTGAACATTAAAATGATCGGCTCCCTGTCCGATTTCTTCATCAGGAGTAAAGCAAACACGTATTTTACCATGTTTAATTTCCGGATGTGCAATCAGATATTCCATGGCTGTCACAATTTCTGCTATTCCGGCTTTATCATCAGCTCCAAGTAATGTGGTTCCATCGGTTACAATGATATCCTGACCTTTATATTGCAGGATTTCGGGGTATTTAGACGTTTCGAAAACAATTTCCTTTTCCTGATTGAGAATGATATTTTCTCCATCATAAATCCTTACAATTCTTGGTTTTACATGTTTTCCACTCATATCGGGACTGGTATCCATATGGGATATAAAACCTATTGTCGGTATCTCTTTGTTCGTATTGGCAGGTAAAGTAGCCATTACATACCCGTTCTTGTCTAAATTCACATCCTTCAGACCAATTGAATTCAATTCTTCTACCAGATACAGAGCAATTACCATTTGACCAGGTGTACTGGGCGTCAAATTTGTGTTGTCATCCGAGGTTGTGGTAAAGCTCACATATTTCAAAAAACGATCGGTTAAATTCATAATGATATTGATTTATTAATTTTGTAGCAAAAATAGGTAAAATTTGGTATACTAATTCGTTTTTGAAATGTTTTTATTGACAATTTGTGTATTGTTTTGTTCCCGGAAAGCGGTCGCCCTCCCACTTGGAGTTGTTTGCAGACTGCTTCTTTGTCGCCCTCCCACTTGGTATTGATTGCAGAACCTTTATGTCTTAGAAGTGGGAGTGCGACTAAATAACCAGAATTATTCCCTTTTACCGTTTAGTCGCACTCCCACATCTGAATTTGAATTGTTTTCTGAAGATCAAGAAGTGGGAGGGCGACTATCTAGTGCTTCTTTGTCGCCCTCCCACTTGGTATTGTTTGCAGAAACTTTATGTCTTAGAAGTGGGAGGGCGACTCGCTTAGAAGATTTTACCCACTTTAATCAGAATCGGATCTTTTAAAATAATGGCACTTTCGGGACACATTTCCTGACAGCAATAACAGCGAATGCATTTCTTATAATTATAAACAGGGGGTATGGTATGGTCGCCGTTTAACCAGTTTACTGCTTTCCCTTCTACGGGGCAGCTTTGAACACAGGTTCCGCATTGGGTACATTTCTCTGCAATGATAAATGGTTTTGAAACAAGCCTGTCATTCATAAAAGAGATTACTTTGCTTCTTTTTATTTTTTTTACCGGTGCCCGGACTACATTGAAATCCATACAAATGTGGTCTTTGAGTTTATCACCCACAATTTCAATTTCATCTTCTTTAAATGTTCCTGCTCCTGTTTCACCTCCAACGAGGGTAGTAGGAACGTATAGAGGGTTCAGGTTGATCAGCCGGCAGGCAGTAGCATCAAGGGCTACCGGGTCTGTTGATAACAGCAGTACGTTCATTGGCCGGGGAGTTCCTCCCCGCGGTCCATTGCCTTCCATGGCTACAATTCCATCCAGAATATAAAGCCTTGGCTTCACAAAACCGTTTAAGTCTACCAGCATTCTGGCAAAGTCGGTTGCATCGGGCAGTTTGACATGAAATTCTCCTTTTCGCATGCCCACTACACAACCAAACTGATTTTTTATACCACCTGTGAATCTTTCAAGACCATGAGTCTTTAATTTCGGAAGGCTGATAACACCATCTGCATCAAGAATTCCATTGGCTATAAAAAACTTCTTATTCTGGTTTCCTTCTTCGTAAAATACTTCACGTCCATCTTTAAAATCTGCCAATGGGATATTCATTTCTTGAGCCACATCAGCAATACCTGCTTTTTTTGCTGCTGCATGGGAAGCACCAAAACCGGGTGAATCGCCATAACTGATCAAAGCACCTGCGGCAGAGAATAGTTCAGCCACTGCTTTGAATACAACAGGATGAGTCGTTACACACTTTTCGGGTACTTCACCGACTAACAGGTTTACTTTGAATACTATTTTCTCGCCGGGCTTAACAAAGGCTGAGGCACCTCCAATAAGTTCCAACCCTCTTGAAACAGCCTGTCTGACTTCATCTGTTTCGTATGAACTGCAATGGACTAAAGCTACTTTACTTTTCATAAGAGAATGATTTAATTTTATCAAAGGAATAATATCATTTAGCAAACACAAAATTACACAAAAAAACAGGATATAGAGACCGTTCAAGCTTCATTTTCCAACACGAATTAATTCATTTCATCATTTTGAAGAATGTCTTGCTGTTTTATTTGTACTTTTGTATTGTAAATATTTTATTTAGAACAAATGAAACCTGTAAAACAATATCAACTCACCGATTTCCTTCCAACAACTAAGAAAGAGCTCGAACTACGGGGTTGGGATCAGGTCGATGTGGTGCTTTTCACCGGAGATGCTTATATCGACCATCCTTCCTTTGGATCGGCTGTAATAGGAAGAATCCTTGAAGCACAGGGTTTGCAGGTGGCAATCGTACCCCAGCCAAACTGGCGTGACGATTTGCGTGATTTCAAAAAGATGGGAAAGCCACGGTTGTTTTTTGCCGTAACTGCCGGAAATATGGATTCGATGGTGAATCATTATACTGCCAATAAACGGCTGCGCTCCGACGATGCCTATACTCCGGATGGAAAAGCAGGAATGAGGCCCAATTATGCAACCATCACCTATACTAATATCCTCAAAAAACTCTTTCCTGAAGTTCCTGTTGTCATTGGTGGTATTGAAGCCTCACTGCGTAGGTTTACGCATTATGATTACTGGTCGGATAAACTAATGCCATCGGTTTTGGTTGATTCAAAAGCCGATTTGCTGGTGTATGGAATGGGGGAGAAGCCTTTAATTGAATTGGTTAAACAAGTAAAATCGGGTAAAACATTTAAAGAACTGACTGATATTCCCCAGACTTCATACTTATCGAAAGAGATCCCAATTCATCCCCTGTGGAAAGATATTACCCTTGAATCGCACGAGACATCGCTCTCAGATAAAAAGAAATACGCTTCAAACTTCAGGCATATTGAAGAAGAATCAAATAAATATGATGCAGCCCGCCTGTTGCAGCATACAGCAAACCGGTGGGTAATTGTCAACCCGCCCTACGAACCGCTGAGTGAAGCTGAACTGGATGCATCATTCGATTTGCCCTATACACGTCTTCCGCACCCGAAATACAAAGACAAAACCATTCCGGCTTATGAAATGATTAAGTTTTCGGTGAACCTGCATCGGGGTTGCTTTGGAGGCTGTGCATTCTGTACCATTTCAGCCCATCAGGGAAAGCACATTGTTTCCCGTTCCAAAGAATCAATTCTACATGAAGTGGAAAAGATTACTGATATGCCGGGTTTTAAAGGCTATTTAAGCGATCTGGGCGGCCCTTCGGCTAATATGTATCAAATGCATGGAATTGACATGGAAATATGCCGCAAATGCAATAAACCATCCTGTATTTTCCCTAAAGTATGTTTTAACCTGAATACCGATCATCGTCCGTTGTTGGATATTTACACTTCAGTTGACAAACTTCCGGGAATAAAGAAATCGTTTATCGGAAGTGGAATCAGGTATGATATGTTGCTCAGTGATGCTAAAAATACGGAGATTAATAAAAGCCATACCGATTATACGCGTGAATTAATCACTAACCATGTTTCAGGGCGGTTGAAGATAGCACCCGAACATACGTCGGATAAAGTGTTGAATCTGATGCGCAAGCCATCATTTACTTATTTCGGCCAGTTTAAAACTCAGTTCGACCGCATCAACCGTGAAGCAGGACTCAATCAACAACTGATCCCTTACTTTATTTCCAGTCACCCGGGCAGTACAAATGAAGATATGGCTGAACTGGCTGCATTGACCAAGAAGCTTGACTTCCGCCTTGAACAGGTACAGGATTTCACCCCTACACCCATGACCCTGGCAACGGAAATCTATTATTCAGGATTTCATCCGTATACCCTTGAACCCATCTATACTGCCAAAAGCAAGGATGATAAGCTGGAACAACGAAAATTCTTCTTCTGGTACAAAAGCGAATTCAAAAACCAGATTATCCGTGATCTTCAACGATTAAAACGACCGGATCTGTTGAAGAAATTGTTTGAAAAATAGGATTTATTTATTATACTGAATATATATTTAATTTTAACAGGAATTTCCTCCTCTGTCAAAGTTAACTATATAAACAAAATAAGTTCAGATGATCATTGATCGAACGAAAATAAAAATAACATTGAAGGGCTGAAATACAATTAATTATTGTCTGATAATAGCACAATAAAATAAGTTAAATAGGAGGTTTAATGTCTAATAACAATGGTCTTAAATAAAACCTTATTTTCAGGTATTAAACCTTAATAGAAAACCTGCACAAAAAAACCAAACCTTATTCGCTTATTAAAAAGTAGATTAACTTTCAAATCGTAAGTATTCAGTTCAACTGCATTTCTTTTACACAGCCTCAAAGTGCAGGGGGAGTGGTCGGATTTCATGAGAAATAAAATAAGACATTATATTGTTCCAACTACTTATATCATTAATATTCCCCCCGCAAAACTAAAAAACTATATGAAATAATAACAGATTCTTTCAGCAATTTTATTGTTAAAAATACTAAAATGTATTTCATATTTTCTATTGTGTTCTCGTGTTTTTTTGATTTCTAAGTGAGATTAAATTTATTGTGTTCTTCTTGGTTAATTTGTTTCTTGAGAGAAAGCCATCCCCATGAATCACCATTTCTCCTTTGACACATCCGGCAAAATGTACTGTTCATAGATTTGTTTAATCCCTTCCATTTGATCTTTCGATAAATCGGGTAGCTCCGATGCTTTCAGGTTTGAAAGGATCTGTTCGGGACGCGAAGCCCCCGGAATGATGCAACTCACCTCAGGAAACATTAAGATCCATTTAAGTGCCACCGTAGCCAGGGTTGAATCGGCAGGGAATAGTTTTTTAATTTCTTCCACAGCATTCAATCCTTTCAGATAGTCTATTCCTGCAAATGTTTCTCCTTTATCAAATGCTTCCCCATGGCGGTTAAATGCCCGGTGATCGTCAGGATTAAAAACTGTGGACGGTGTAAATTTACCGGTCAGCAAACCGCTTGCAAGTGGTACCCGTACAATGATACCTACATTTTTCTTTGCAGCCGCCTGAAAGAAATCTGAAGCCGGCCGTTGCCTGAACATATTGAAAATGATTTGTATTGTCGTTACATTGTCGTATTCAATGGCTTTCAGTGCTTCTTCCACTTTTTCGACACTCACCCCCATGTTCAGTATTTTACCTTCTTTTTTCAAGTCGTTGAACAATTCGAATACTTCAGGACGGTAAAAGGTTTCGGTAGGGGGACAATGCAACTGAATCAGGTCAAGGGTTGCAAGATTCATGCTTTTCAGGCTGTCTTCTACAAATTTCCGTAGCACGGCAGGTTGATAGGCTTCGTCAACATGAGGGTTTAATTTCCTTCCGCATTTTGTAGCTACAATTATTCTTTCCGAACGCGAATGGATAAGCCGCCCCACTGCTTTTTCACTCTCTCCATCCCCATACACATCAGCTGTGTCAATAAAGTTTACTCCATGATCAACGGCAGTATTTAAAATTCTGTCTGCATTCGCATGATTAAATTTATCTCCCCATTTTCCTCCTACCTGCCAGGTACCCAGACTGATCTCTGAGATCTCAAATCCAGTTTTCCCAAGAATACGCTTTTCCATAGTTTTATTTTTTTGATTTAATTATTATAACTTTGTGGCTGTTTTACAGAATAATACTTACTAAGTTTTATTAAATTATTCACTCTGATCCGGAACTCTGATTATTCAAACGAATAATATGCTGTATTATTTTGATTTTGATTGCAACAATTGTAAATCCATTTATATGTAATCAAAGTTATTTAATGATCTAATTGTTAATCCACAAAAACTTAAATTTCAGCATTCTTGCAATTGTTAATTATTAATTTTTAATTATATTTATAACTCTGGATACAAAATTAAATTATAAAAACTACTCAACCTAATACAATTATCGTTATTTCAAAATTATAGTTCAACAAAATCAATTTTCCATCTTATCATGTTGTTTTTTTACCTGATTCCTTCTTTCCCGACTGTCAGGAATTACCTTAGGTTTCCCTTAGGTTTCCCTCGGGCTTCCCTTGGGTTCACCTTTGGGTTTCATTGTAAAAAAAATAGAAAATTTTTCATTCAGAAATATAGTTCGTAAGGTTGAATAAAAATACATTCAAATACGGAAGACATAAAAAAATCTGGCTTGAATAAATTATGCTAACCCTGAACTAAAAATCAAAAAGGATAATAATTCTCTTTATTTCTTCAAAAAATAAAACTGATAGGGTTAAAGCGCAGTAGAACAATAATGTCGGATTTATTAAATATGATAAATGTAAAACCGGATGAGGTAAACCATAGTATTTGTATATCAGTTTAAGTTTGTATATATCCGGAAAATAAAGAACATTCCATGTCCTTAATGGGTTTTATAAAGAAATAATAGTTGACGCTAACCGTTGAATACTATTATAAATCAAATTGATGTGTAACTAAAAAACAGATAAAAATGGAATACAGACAATTAGGAAATTCAGGACTAAGAGTACCCGTATTGAGTTTTGGCACGGCTACCTTTGGTGGAAGTAACGATTTTTTTAAAGCATGGGGAAGTACGCAGGTAGACGAAGCGACCCGAATGGTAAATCTATGTTTAGATGCAGGGGTTACCCTTTTTGATACTGCAAACGGTTATTCAAAAGGTGCCGCTGAAGAGATTTTAGGAAAAGCACTTAGTGGTTTAAGGGATAAAGTACTGATATCAACAAAGGCTACTTTCCCTATGTCAGATGAAATCAATGATTACGGTTCTTCCCGTATTCACCTGATTAAATCCTGTGAGGACAGCCTGAAACGGTTGGGTACTGATCATATCGACATCTATCACATGCACGGGTTTGACGCCAATACACCTGTCGAAGAAACATTAAAAGCCCTGGACAATTTAGTACAAAGCGGCAAGGTCCGCTATATTGCCTGCTCCAATTTTTCAGGCTGGCACCTGATGAAATCCTTATCCGTTTCAGAGCGGTATGGTTGGTCTAAATACAGTGCGCATCAAGCCTATTACTCGTTACTTAACCGCGATTTTGAATGGGAACTAATGCCGGTTGGAATAGATCAGGGAATAGGTACCATAGTATGGAGCCCTTTGGCCAGTGGTAAACTAACCGGTAAATACCGCAGAAACCTGCCAACACCTCAGGATGCCCGGATAGCACAGGGGGGTAGTCCATTACTTGGTACTTCGACTGATGACGAAAGGCTCTACTACATTGTGGATGTGCTGGATGAACTAGCTGCTGAAACAGGAAAGACAATCGCTCAAATCTCCCTTAACTGGCTTTTACAGCGCCCAACGGTATCCAGTATTATTATCGGGGCACGAAATGAGGACCAGTTGAAACAAAACCTGGAAGCAGTAGGATGGAATCTCAACGTTGAGCAGATAAAAAGACTGGATAATGCCAGTGAAATACTCCCTGCTTATCCTTACTGGCACCAGCGACAATTTCCAATGTTACACACAGACCCGGATTTGTATCGCGAGCGTAAGTAATAAATTATTAACAGTATATCTGTTTATCCATTCTTAGTTGCCCGTTTTAACTAAAATGAGTAAATTTGCAAGATGAAAACGAATTTGATTTTCAGCTAAAATAATTGTAATAAAGTTAGTATGAAGGCAATTGGAATAAACGGGAGTCCACGTAAAAACAAGAACACGGCAACCCTACTCGAAAACGCTTTAAAAGGTGCAGCCTCAGCAGGAGCAGAAACAAAAATCATTCATCTTTACGACCTTGATTTTAAAGGATGCAAAGGTTGTTTCAACTGCAAACGCGAAAGATGTAAAAATTACGGACATTGTACGATAAACGATCAGCTGAAGCCTGTTCTACAGGAACTTGAAACCGCCGATGTAGTTATTCTGGGTTCGCCTATCTATTTCGGGGCGGTAAGTGGAGAAATGAGATCATTTATGGAACGTTTTATGTTTCAATACATGCTTTATACCAATCCGCCTACTTCAAGCTTTAAAGGGGCATTCAAAGTAGGATTTATTTATACAATGAACATTTCAAAACAACTTTTTATTACAAGTCCGATGAAAGCTCATTTGGAATCAAATGAAGGCGCAATTATCCGTACTTTCGGTAATATAAAATCTTTATATAGCTTCGATACGAACCAACTCGATGATTATTCGGATCTTACGTATACCTATTTTGATATTGAACATAAACGACAAAGCAAAAAAGAAGTGTTTCCTGTTGATTGCGAAAAAGCATTCCAACTGGGAGAATCGCTGGCAAAAGAAATCTGATAAATCGATACTTCCGGCATATTAGATGTCTTAATTAAATATCAAAAAGGGTAATAACTTACCTTATTTTTTCAGAATATAAAACTGATAGGGTTGCAGGGTCAGTATGGTCCCCAATGTTATGGAAGAATTGTCCAAAGCATTTGACCATGCTGAGTTTGATTGAGAAGAGGGTAGGGGATACGAAATAAGATTGTTACGGCAGTTTACGATTACCTGCACATTTTCATTCAGATAGCTCAACTAACATAATCCTGCAGAATTTATTTTGTATAAGTAGAATATATACAATGATTTAAACCCATTCAGTTCATCAGTTGATTTATGGCAGCACTGACTTCGGTTACAGGCATTCGGCATGAACTATTCTGACAAACAAAGATAGTGGTTTCTCCTTCTTTTAATTTTCCTTCGAGCAAAGATAATTTTCCTTCATCCTTTCCTCCTTCAAAAAAAACATTGGGGAGATAATAAGAATCGAATTCTTTTCGTTTGAGTTCAAAATCTTTCCCTACAATGGCAACAATATAGGGTTCAAGGGCAAACCACGACATTAGGATATCCCAGTTGGCATAATAATATTCCCCGTTGAGAGCATGCGATTTTACATTGTTCATCATTTTCCGTGCTATCCGGATAAACTCTTCTTTATAAAAATACTTCCCGAGAATAAATAAGTTTTTAGCCATTTCAGAATTGGAAGAAGGTATTACATTGTCGGATATTTCCATTTTCCTGGCAATTAGTGTTGGACCCGTATCCGAAGTATAATAAAACATTCCGTTAGAGGAATCATAGAAATGTTCAAGGACATAGTCTGTCAGGAACAATGCCATTTCCAGCCACTTTTCATCGAATGTTGCCTGATAGAGTGAAATAAATGCCTGTATGGCAAAAGCATAATCATCTAAAAAAGCAGGAGTGGAAGTAGTGGTATCTTTATAACTCCGAAACAGACCCTTATCTGATGAAGTAAGTTTTGAATTGATAAATTCAGCATTTTTAATGGCAATATCCAGATATTCTTTCTGATCGAATATCCTGTAGGCATCAATATACCCTTTCATCATGAGCGCATTCCATGAAGTAAGGATTTTATCATCGGTTGCCGGCCTGATCCGTTTTGATCGTACAGTCAATAAGAGTTTTTTATCTTCCGATATGATTGTTCCCAGTTCGTTTTCTGTTATTTTAAAGTCTTTCAATATCTTTTTCGTATCATCCGATATATATAAAATGTTCCTGGAGTTTTCCCAGTTTCCTTTTTCGGTTACCTGATAATATTCCATAATGATTCCGGTATTATTTCCAAGTACAGCTTTTAATTCATCTGATGTCCACAGATAGAATTTGCCTTCTTCATTCTCACTATCAGCATCCAACGAAGAATAAAAACCACCTTCAGGAGAAGTCAGTTCACGTTTAATGAATTCCAGTGTTTCTGTGACGATTGTTTTGTAAATTGGATCTTTCGTTGCCTGGTACGCCGACGAGTAAAGACTAACCAGTTGGGCATTATCATACAACATCTTTTCAAAATGAGGCACTTTCCAGTACTCATCAGTAGAATAGCGAGAAAACCCACCTCCGATCTGGTCGTAAATTCCACCATTCGCCATTTTAGTCAGTGTGATATTGACAGCTCTCAATGCATCTTTTTCTTTTGTAAGATAATGAAGGTTTAAAAGGAACTGAAGACTGACAGGCATTGGAAATTTTGGTGCATAGCCATACCCTCCGGAAGTGAAATCAATATTATTTTTCCAAATAGAAAATATATCTTCCAGATCGTTCAGCAGAAATACTGAACTTTCGGCATTTTTATAGATCATTTCATTTCCCTGAACTCCTTCTGTAAGATAATTTGCCTGTTCTTCTGCCTTTTCAGGATATTGGGTTATAAAGCCTGATACCTGTTTTAGCATATCCATCCATCTATCTTTCGTAAAATAAGTGCCGCCATAAATCGGACGTCCATCAGGCAAAGCAATGCAGTTCAATGGCCATCCCCCTTTATCGGTCAGCAATTGAACAGCCGTTAAATATATCTGGTCAATATCGGGTCTTTCTTCACGATCCACTTTTATGGAAACAAAATGTTCATTCATGAAACCGGCAACTTCTGTGTCCTCGAAACTCTCGTGTTCCATCACATGGCACCAATGGCAAGCTGCATAACCAATGCTGATAATGATGTTTTTGTTTTCATCCCGCGCTTTGTCCAGTGCTTCCTTTCCCCATGGATACCAATCCACAGGGTTGTGGGCATGTTGCAGCAAATAGGGACTGCTTTCATGAATCAGATGATTAGTATAGGTATATTCTGTAGAGTTCATATTGATTTATTTAATTGATAGTTATAATATCGAAACAACTTTTTTTGTTTAAATAGAATTAAGTTCTATTTTACCAGATTTAAAAATTAACCACATATGTCACATCCCGATTATCGGGAGAATACAATTCCGAAATCGGAATCTGCGATAGTCTCAATAGATTGACTGTATTTACTAATTTTGTTAAGCTTAAATTCTTAAAATACCGTTAGGTATTTATCTATTGTGTTCTTTTGTTCTTTTGTTCTTTTGTTTTTGTGTACTCTTGTGGCTTTTGTGGTTATATATTATTTTTTTTCTATTATTTTTTTCTATTGTATTCTATGTGTCTATTGTGGTTATGTATTTGTTTTCTATTGTGTTCTTCTATTGTGTTCTATGTGCCTATTGTGGTTATGTGTTTTGTTTTCTATTATTTTCTCTTAGGGTTAAAAGTTCTTTTTAATAAAGTAGAATTAGGAGTAAATTGTAAATGAATAAATTGTAAATTCCTTAGATGGTCCACAATAACCCTATATAAGTTGTTGTAAAAGGTTTGTTTACAAGACTATGCCCTGCAGACAAAATAATATGAAACTTCTTACCGGGATTAATTGATCCTCCGAGATTAAATGCCAACGTCGGTTCGCTTCCAACAACATCCGGTGTATGATAATAAAGCTCACCACCCAAAGTAATAACAGGTGCAAAGTCATATTGAACTTCCCAACCCGTAAAAAGCCAGTTGTTATTA
>Ga0302292_1000826_pt1 | contig 20939 bp, 12 predicted proteins | sample III_Fen_N2_1_FD_194553 | JGI IMG/M metagenome (GOLD analysis project Ga0302292, IMG submission 194553) | Peat permafrost microbial communities from Stordalen Mire near Abisko, Sweden - III_Fen_N2_1 | ecosystem: Environmental > Terrestrial > Soil > Wetlands > Permafrost | place: Sweden: Abisko...
TTTTTTCAATCATCAAATAAAAATCATAGAATACACCACTTACATGTTGTGAAAATATAAAATCACAAAATTAGTTTATCGCGAAATTTTGAAAAGTCAACGAAATTTTGTCAACAAAAAAATTAGTTTAAAATTTTGAATTTCCATATTACCTTGTATGTATTCTGATTACTGTCAGAGACATAGCTGGGGCAGAATATTCGAAAGTTTTATCGGTTTTAATCACTGAACTGTTTGGTATTATGTTTTGGGTATTTTCAAATGTATTTTCAGCATCAGGATTTCCGGTTAACACGATCTGTTCTGCCTGTGCGGCAATCTTCCCAAACTTGCTAAGATTAATCTTCATAGTTTTGCTTGCATTCCCATAGTTCACCATTTTCAGAATAACATCTCCGGTTTTACTTTCCTGCACGCACGAAGCAGCTAAAGAATTATCCTTTTCATCTTTTGAAATTATCTTATCGAAATAGTAATCGCCCTGGTTGGCCGAAAACATTTTTTGCACATAGTAATTTGGGGTTGGGCATATTACTTTGTTGTCGAAAAAAATCAAATCGGTTTTCCATTGGGTGAAACTCTTCTTGGCAAGCAAAGGTGCATAAGAGGCCATCCGTACAATATCGCCGTTCCGTTCAAGTGAAGTCATATAAGCCGCTTCTGCAATAGCGTTGCGCAATTTACTTCCCCACGAGGCATATTCTCCCAAATAAACTTCGCTTGATTTACGGTCATAAGCGTCATACCGCTGCTGGTTCGCAATGAACCATTCAGGACTGGTATAATAATGCTCATCAACAACCGGAACTTTCTGATCATTGGCCAATTGCCAGCCTTTGGTGAAATCATCGCCATCGGGCGATGGGCCAACAGTTCCAACAACAGTAATTTCAGGGTGCTTTGTTTTAACAACTTCGTATATCATCTTGAAGCGTTCCTGAAATTCAGGTGTCATTTTATCCTCATTCCCGATTCCAACATATTCCAAATTAAATGGAGACGGATGCCCTGCTGCAGCACGTTTTGCACCCCAGGTTGAAGTAGCCGGGCCATTCGCCCATTCAATCAGGTCTAATACTTCCTGAATGTAATCCTGCATTTCGTCCAAAGGAAGTGCTCTTTGGCCAGTTCCACCTATACTCCATGTATTGCCTGAATTTTGACAACTAACTGCTGCAGGTAATACTGGAAGTGGTTTGGCGCCTATATCTTCGCAAAACTGAAAATATTCAAAATATCCCAAGCCAGTTGTTTGATGATAGTTCCAAATATTTCGCTGTTCTTTCCTCTGTTCAATGGGGCCAATGGTGTTTTTCCAGCGGTACATATTTCCCAGACCGTCGCCATGAACCAGACAACCTCCGGGGAAGCGGATAAAACCTGGTTTCATATCAGCCAACATTTGGGCAAGGTCGGTACGAAGTCCATTCGGACGATTCTTAAATGTCTTTTCAGGAAAAAGGGAAACCACATCAATCGCAAATTTACCTTCAGTGGTGGCCAGAACAACCAGGCGAGCTGTGTCGTTACTTAGTGTTGGAATGAGGGTTGCAGTATACTTCGTCCAATCATTGGACGAAGTATACATTTTAATTTCAGCAAGAACTTTCCCTTTTGGCGTCTGCAAACTGATATGGAATGAAATCGGATCTTTACTAAGCTGTCGCACAAACATCGAAAAATTGTATTTGTCGTTTGCCCTTACGACTATGCCATCGAATCCTGTGTTTTTTAAACCCACTCCTGAAACACCTTCGAATTTTGCTTCGTGGCCAACATGCTCAACATCTAAAACCATATAGTGCGGATTGTTCGAATTAATGGGCTGACTTGTTTCAACACTGATCCTGCCATACGAAAAACCTGGAGCCGTGTATTCCCAGAAAGAATAGGGCGACCAGTCTTTTTGTTCCGTAGGGTTGTATTCAAACGAACGGTTTTGAACCAATTCTGCATATAGTCCACCATCGGCTGAATAGTTGATATCCTCGAAAAACAGGCCAAATAAATCGGAACTGATTTTTTTACCACCTTTCGCTGGTTGGGCATTGGCTGCAAATGAAAACCAAAAGCATATTCCAATATAAAAAGCTATTGTAATGGAACGATTTCTCATCAAAAAAATTTATTTAATCTGACTTGTCTCAATAACAGCTTTGTACGCTGGCTTTGGGTTCAACTGTCCATCAAACAAAAGCGCATCCTGACCTCTACGCCACGACCGGGTGTCGCTAAGACCCCAGAAGGTTACACGGTCGATAACGTCTGCGTGACGCATAAAAATTTCGAACAATTTTTTATATACCTCAGCCTGCTTCTGGTAGTTCTCTGCCGGGATTTTTTTATCGCCCTGACGCACACCCATAGCTCCGCTATTATCACCCGTTGCTGTCACGTCAAGTTCGGTAATAGAAACCTTCAGACCAAGAGAGGCGTAGTTTTCAATAGCTTTTTCAACGTCAGCAATGTTAGTGTCAAGGTGCCAATGTCCCTGAATTCCAACACCGTTAATAGGAGCTCCTTCAGCGATGAGACGTTTGAGCAATATCATAGAACTGGCGTGTTTACCTTTGTTTTCAACTGCACCTTGCTCGATATTGTAGTCGTTGTAGAATAGCATAGCGTTAGGATCGGCCTGGTGTGCCCATTTGAATGCCTTGGTTATAACATCGGGGCCTACGGCTTTATACCAACTGAAAGTCCGAAGATTTTCTGTTTTACCGTCACCTCCATCGGCAATCGATTCATTAAATACATCCCATCCTCTGATACGCCCTTTATATCGCCCTACCACTGTCTTGATATGTTTCTCCAGACGTTTCAATACGACTTTGCGGCTAGCCTGCGGGCCTGCATTGGCTCCACCGCCAAAACCCGCCATATTGGGGCGTGGACCATTTGGAGCTGCTCCTGACGCCGGAGGGGCTGTCGGACGAGCTACAGGAGGGGTTGCCGGTTTAGCAGCTTCCCCATTTTTCGATTTTTTTACCTTTTCCTGAAAGAACCATTGACCAGTCTGCCCATGCCAGCCTAAGGTATGTCCCCAAACCTTTAAACCATTCTTCTGACACCAATCAACCATTGCATCGCTGGTTACAAAGTTGTATTTATCCTCTGTAGGATGAATTAGCTGCGGTTTCATGCAATTTTCAGGGGTAACGATGTCGTACTGCGATTTAATGCTTGCCTGATAGGCCTCGTTATTCTGTGTCAGATCATCAGCACATCCAATAAGAAATTTCCCGGCAAACGCTTCTTTTAGCGTCTTTAGGGGTGCGGTATTGTTATTCCCCTGACCGTAAACAGTAACAGCCATTGCCACACACAAGATGAAACTAGTAATCATTTTTTTGCTAATCATAGTTTGATTTTTTAGGTTATAAATAATAAGTCTGTTATACTTTGTTCAATCTCAAAAAATTTGTTTTATTGATCATTTAATGAAACTCAAAGTATATGAAGCTATCAATATTAATCATTTTTACGTTGTGTCAATAATTTCTTATAGTGTTATAAGGTCCGCCATCGAAGGAATAGTTGTTATCTCCGAAAAACAATCCGAACAAATCAGAACTGTTTTTTTACTCTCTTTGCTGGTTGCGCATCGGCCGTAAATGTAAGCCAAAATCAAACTGCAAATATGATGTCAGTTACCAAGTCACAGGAGTCTGTCTCTAACTCGCAGGAGCAAGATTCTAACTCACAGGAGTCTGTCTCCAACCCGCGGAACTAAAAAACTAACTCGCGGATGTAAGTTTCCAACTCGCGGTAGTAAGTTTCCTTGTAGCAGGTCTCTGTCTCCATGACTTTTCTATCTATTGCCATTTTTATGAAGATTTGGAATTCTTAATTACCAATTGCTTATTAATTATCATTTTTTTCTGACCAAACGGATATAATAAACACCACCAGCTGTATTCCCGGGCAATGCCTGAAATTTCACCCTGACATGATCTTTTCCTTTAATCATCGAATCCGGAATAGCATACTCGATCATCTGGAACTTATTTTGATTCCATTTCCGGGTATTGTCTTCAGTAACCAGCTTTTCATCGTCGATGTAAATATCGAACTTCCGTCCTCCCCTTTCTGCTCCCCAGTAACGCACAAGCAAGCTCAGGTTAGTCTCAGAATTTGTTGCCATGCTGTAACTGAAATACCCCTCGTTTCGGGCATCGCGGAAAAATTCATCGGAAGTGTTTCCTGTATTTGAATTTTCCTTTTGCATTTTATGATCGGCTTCAGGCTGCTGCTCACCCGGCGCAACAAAATCAATGGTTCGCTTTTGTAACTCAATCTTTTCTTTTTCTGCAATTGCCAATGAATCGAGGTATGACTTGTATTGCTTATTTGTCAGCGACATCCAATACATCATATATCTGGCATCGTGGATTTGGAAGAAAGGTACCAGCTCTGTTTTTTCCGAATTGATTATTTTCAGACCTGAAGTTGTAAAGGTTAACGGTTTTCCTTTTACAGCTTCAATTTTTCCGGCGATTTTTGTCATATCGTCTTCAATAACGATAGGCGCTTTGTCAACAGGAAGCTTAGCGCCGCCAGCAATGTGTCCCCAGCGACTGTTGTCAGCAATCAGGCCTTTCAAATCCTCGGTGCCGGTCTTTTCAGCCAATAAAATTGGACCATGCATCATTGCAAAGTAATTAGGCACATTAGGCATCTTTTCGATGGTATTGTGCATCGGGAGTGAAATCAAAACCTCATCACCTTTTTTCCATTTCCGGTCGATAGCAAAGTATGAAGACGGATGGGAATCTATTTTCACAGGTTTTCCGTTCACCGTGATTTTTATAGCACCGTCGGCTACCCACGATGGGTAACGAACCAATAACTTAAATGAAGCAGACCCTTCGGTGACTTTTAACTTTGTTTGTTCTTCGAATGGGAATTTAGTTTCCTGAGTTATTTTAACACCCTTTTCTCGCCAATTCAGTTCCGAAGCAACAAATAGATTCAGAAACAGCGAATCGCTTTTATGGGTGTAAATAAACTGATTGTATTTTCCATGATTTTCCATGCCACTGCCCACGCAGCACCACATTCCCTCGTTCGGAGCCGAGTAAACCCTGTAATGACGGGGACGGGCTGGTGTAAAATATACATATCCGCCATGTTCCGGGTGTTGGGTCGATAAAATATGATTATACATGGTTCTCTCGTAAAAATCAGCATATTTTACCAATGGATTAACCCTGAATAAATCCTCGGTCAACTTCAACATGTTGTATGAATTGCAAGTTTCCGGACCTTCAACATCGTTGACAAAATCGATACTGGCAGCAGCACTTGGAAAAATTTCTCTTCTGCTGTTTCCACCGAAAGCCAGCGATCGCGTTCCGGTTACCGTTTCCCAAAAGAAACTACCTGCTTCGGCATATTTCGGATCATGAGAAAGTTCAGCTATTCTTTCAAAACCAACAGCTTTTGGGACCTGTGTATTGGCATGTTTATTATCCAGATTATCATTTTTAGCCGACATGGCATCCAACAACATGTTATGTGAAAACCGTTTGGCGGCCTTCATGTATTTTTCATTGCCGGTCATTTGATAGGCATCGGCAAAAACTTCATTCATACCACCCTGTTCCACATCAAGCATCGATTGCATCTGGGCATCAGTCAGGGCCGAAGTGATATTTATTCCCCAATCACAGAATTTCAGGAAAATATCTTTTGCATCTTCATTACCAGTATATAACCAGGCATCTCTCAGTCCGGCGTATAGTTTATGTAGGTTGTACCAGGGAACCCATGCCGAGCGGTAAGCCGCAAAATCACCTTTTTGTAAGGTGGTCCATATTTTTTTGCTGTTCGGAGCTCCACCAACATAACCAATCCCCCACTCCGGATTATTTTTGGCGTTGGCATCCAGACAAGCTTTAAGCTCCGAGATCATGTAATCCATCCGCTTTTTACACTCGGCATTGTTGGTCGAAGCATAGTTCATCGCAAGCGCCGTTAAATAATGACCTCCAATATGGCCATCCAATCCTTCCCAGTTCGGAAACAGCTTGGCCTTCTCCGGCAACCCGGCTTCTTTCCTGAATGGAGCTATTAAACGATCAACATCATATTCCAACAGTATTTTGATATTGAGGTCGCGGGCATGTTTAAACGGCCCATCAAGCAGGACTACATCTCCCAAAGGGAACTCGTTCGGATATAATTTATCCTGAGCTTGTGATTTATGTCCAAATAAAAAAGTGCTAAATATTACTACAATAATTAACTTTTTAATTTCACGTTTAATTTGATTCATTTCTATATTGTATTTATAATTTTACTTTCTAAATCATTATCAACCAGCTGAAAACTAATTTTAACTTCATTAAGATTATCTCTGAATGCCAACAAAACAACGATCGCAAAGGTCATTTTCATGCCTTATCTCGTTTTAAATTATTTTCAGAAAGTAACTACGTCAATTTCTGCATATCCAATATTACTATCGTTCACGGTGTTGCTTAAGGCACGAAATTTAACAAAGCGAGCATTAACGGGCGCAAACTTTTTGATTTGCCACAACGGGTTATTCTTAATGTTGGCAAATTCACCTTCATCAACCAATTTCCAGTCTTTATTATCCTGCGAAACAAAGAACTGGTAACTAGTGATGATGCCGGGATTCCAAAGTCCCTGGTCAGGAAGATATTTAAAACCTACCAAATTCAGGACGCTTCCCAAATCAATCACCAGATCTGCCGGCAACTTTGCCCCTCTTGGCTGATGCCATGCAGTTTTTGAGTCACCATCAAGAAGTGCGTTCACTCTTTGATCTTCGATACCCACTACCTTCCAGTCTTTCCGGGAAATGTCGAATTTTTCCAGGCTTACCGGACTACTTTTTCCTGAAACAGCATCGTAAGAGATGGCTTTAACCTCAGCTTTTCCATCTAAAGACACTGGAGCGGTATATTTTTTCGATTTTGTAGTCGGGATGCTACCGTCCAGCGTGTAATATATTTCTGATTCCTTATCTGCCGGAATAATAATCACTTCACCCGACTTATTTCTCATTACAGCTGGAGAAGTCAGCAATTGTGCTGCCTTATAAATCCCTACATTTGAAATGACCGGACAACTTTTTGAATCGGTTATAGTGAAGCGTACTTGAGTTGCTTTAACAGTTGGGAAACGGAGGATTCGTTTATAACCGATGGTCGTTTCTTTGGCAAGTTCTTTCCAGTTTCCATCGACCAGAGCTTCTACTGTAAAGGCTTTAACTCGCTGTCCCAAAAGAATATACTCCTGTGCCATAAATCGGTTGAAGGTTGTTGGCTTGACCAAATCGATGGTCAGTGAAGCCGTTTTTACATTGTCGTCAGTTGCCCAATAAGTGTTCTTATCGTTGTCTATTGCTTTGTCTGCGCCAAACTCTTTGCTATTACCACGAACATTCGATGCGTTTGCTTTTTTCTTTTCAATCAGGTTTACCGCAAATGCATCTTTAACAGCCTTAGCAAATTCAAGTGCTGCTTTTTCGTCATTGGGATGAATTAACCCATTTGGCATGATTGGGAAATTGAGCAGCAAAGTACCATTTCGGCCAATCGAATTGTAATAGATATCCATTAGTTGAGGTAATGTTTTTACCTTAGTATCTTCGCTGGGGTGATAAAACCATTCAGGCCGGATAGAAGTATTCACTTCGCCAGGAACCCATGAATCCCCGTTCTCCACACCATAACGCAACATATTTTCAGGCACATCGCCAGTGGCATTCAATAAACTCCAGTTTGTTTCGCCAACATAACCCGATTCGGTTCCAACCCAGCGTAGGTCAGCTCTGTCGCCTCCATCGTTCCAAATGACGATTTTGGGCTGAAGTTCCCGAATCATTTTATAGGTATTTTTCCAATCATAATACGTTGTCCGGTCAATTTTTCGGTTTTCCTTAGCGCCACCATAATATCCCGTGCCGCCATTGGCCCCATCGAACCACACTTCAAAAATGTCGCCGTAATTAGTTAAGAGTTCCGTGAGTTGGTTCCTGAAATAAGTAATATATTCTGGTTTTCCATATTCCGCAGAGTTCCTGTCCCAGGGAGATAAATAGATCCCCAATTTCAGACCGTATTCCTTACAGGCATCGGCCATTTCACGAACAATATCGCCTTTGCCATTCTTCCACGGGCAATTTTTTACCGAATACTCGGTGTATTTTGATGGCCAAAGGCAAAAACCGCTGTGGTGTTTTGCCGTCATGATGATTCCTTTCATTCCTGCTTCCTTGCAGATGCGTGCCCACTGACGACAATCCAGGTTGGTAGGGTTAAATATTTTGGGATCCTCGTCACCGTTGCCCCACGACATATCGGTATAGGTATTTACCGAGAAATGTACAAAAGCATAATACTCCATTTCCTGCCATCTCATCTGATTTTCAGATGGAACAGGTCCAAATGGCTTAGGTGGATTGATTTGGGCATAGGAAGTACAAATCAAAAAAAAGGAAAATATGATTCCCAAAAAATATATTTTAAGCATATCTATTTATTCTATATATTTTAAAAAGATAAATTGTGATGGGAAATTATTACACATTTTTAAAAAAAATTTATATCTGACAAGCTTTTTCAACCCACTCCTAAAGAGGCAATCATCCTTCAAGTTAATTAACTGAATAGTTAAAGAATTAAGTGAATCGACTATTCTATGTATACTTCTTATTTGGACTTAGATTTGGAAACTTTATAGCCTAAAATTGCAAGCATTTTCTCGCCATAACGTTCTCCAAACATCCGATAACCCTCAGCAGTGAAATGCAAATGATCGCGTGCACTAGGACAGCCGTTTGATGGAATTACATACGAATTCTTGATGGTTTGTGGCAGAGTTGCAACAAATTTATTAAAGCCTGCACACGCTCCTCCCTGATCAGCATTTACCATTTCACCTGCAAGCAATGGTACATTCTTAGGTTTAAGATTTAAATCAGTCATCAGATTGTCGTATATCGCTTTGACTTTCTTAGTCCAAAGTGTATCATTCGGGTTCGATTCGCCCTGATGTAATAAAATACCTTTGATCACTCCGTCCTTTTGGGCTAGCTTTGCCATCTCGACCAGACGTGCATAAGGATCCCCATTGTATTCTTTGATCATATTAGTCATCCAGGTTGGCGCAGTAGTAACATATGACTGATAATTATCTTTGTCGAACAATTCAATTTTGCAACCACCAATTGAAACATTAATAACTCCTACCCTGATTTTGTTTGGAAGGTTAGCGACCATTGTTCTACCAAAATAATCGGCAGGGGTCAGCCCGGTTTTGCACCTGCACAATGGCGGAACAGCTGTGTACCAACTCCCTTTTGTTCTTTTTAGGTTTGGACAGTCAACAGCTTCCATAACCTGAAATCGGCTATCTACAGTTGTATCCTGAGGCTCAATTCGGGCGTTGCCTTCCATATTTGATTGCCCGAAGCACAGGTAAATGTAAAAATTTGGATCCTGTGAAAACACATTAACATTTGAAAAAAGAAATCCTACCATGAGGATTAAACCTAGTTTTAATTTCATATCTATCTATTTTTTTAGAATAATTTTTAAATCGCAATTTAGTTGAATATTCAATTCGATTGATCGAACAAATATTTAATTGCACAAAAAAAACAAAAGCAATCTTCGAGCAAAGTCAATTGTACAAAATAGCTTCTGGAGTCCGTCGTATTTTTCTAATTAGTGTGTTACTGGAATAGCCACAGCTGCAGGCAATGAACCAGCTGGTTTGCCAAATATGGTGAACTCAATTATTCCCAGCGGCGATGTCTTGGGCCAGTTGGTTACGATTAACCGGGCAAAACGACATTTTACCGGAGCTATTTCCTCAAAAATAGTATTTCGAGAGATGGAGTTATTTGTCTGGTCAAGTGCCGGAATGTATGTTTTACCATCTGTTGATACTTCAATTTTATATTGATACACGTCTGGTGCAGGTGGAGCTGGAGCAGTTGCTGCCGAGGGCCGGCCAAATCCCCGTCTTCCACCGTTAAACATCAGGCGAACACCGTCAATATTGAATAATTGCACCACATCAAATCGTGTTGCGGGGGAAAGCTCAATGGTCAGAGTAGGTTCTGTATCGGTCGTGGCAGGTTCCCACCAGGTACCGCTGGAATTGTCAACGGCATAAGCAGCTTCATGACCAGGCTGTTCCGAGGAGACTTTCGAAAGTGCGTTCATCGCGCGGAATTTGTTGATGGTTACCGGAATTGAACCACTATTGTCCTTGGAGAAATCAGAGTTTGCTTTGGGTGCCCATTGTGGCGTGTCTGTAATTTTCACAGACATGTTCCCCGCTTTATCGAAGGTGATGCGATCCATTCCGATTCGCCGTCCTCCGGGAGGATTCGAAAGAACGATGGTGTAGAATTGCCACAGATTACCATCGGGTCCTTCAACAATGCTACCATGTGCTGTACCCGTTACGAGGCCTTCGGTTTTGAGGAGCAATGGATTGTTGGGCGAATATTTAAATGGTCCCATTGGCGATTTTGAGGTGTAATATCCTTCAGCATAAGTCTTCCACTGTGTTCCTGAAGCCGAATATTGCAAGTAATAGGTACCTTTATATTTTTGAAGCCATGGGCCTTCGATCCAGGCAACATCGGGATATTCGTTCATTTCACCATAACGTTCCCAAATGTGTTCGTTGTTGAATCCAAAGAGATGTTTAACCGGTCCTGCGAAACGGCTCAGGTCGTTCGGATCAAGTGCCACAACGTATATTCCGCTAACCCCACGACCGGGATAATAAAGATATGGCTTGTTATCATCATCAATAAAAATATCAACGTCGAAAGCGCCATTCCATCCACCGGCAACATCGGGCGTGTTCTTCCATTCACCAATGCTGGTAAAAGGCCCGTTTGGACTGTCTGATTTATATACCGGGCAGTCATTGCCACACATATAAAAGCTACCATTATATTTAACCACATGTGGGGCAACTGGAACGTTTTCAACCTTTTGGAAAATCCAGTTTACAATATCGTCCGAAATCCATACGCCACCTCCAGTGCAGTACATGTAATATTTGCCTTGTTCAAGAAAAACCGTGACATCTCCAGATGCACTACCGCCTGATCCGGTGACCATTGGCAGAGGATTGCAGTAACGAGCTGTTTTACCAATCACAGGCACTTCCGCGCGGGAAAGCGAGGCGCACAATCCAGCAAATATGATCAAAATGATTAATGATTTGTGTTTCATAATTAGTCCTTTCTGTTTGAGGTTAGATTTTATTGGAGTTTGTCTGAGGATCACAATTTCCGGGTTATTGAATTTCAATTTTGAATTTTCAGTATCCAGATTTTATTTTCAATACTTCATGTGTTTAATGGAATTCCTTTTTCTTGCTTATAAAAGGTTTTTATTATCCCAATCCGTTTTAGGTAGATTCTCCTTTTATCAAAATGCTGTCAAGATATATTGTTCTTGGCTCTATTGGGGGCAGATCCTTTTGGCTTTGCTGAATTTGTTCAAAAAGTAATTCCGCCGCCTTTTTTCCCATTTCAAAACCCATTGGGTCTATTGCTGTTAAGGTGGGATGATACATTGACCGATAAGGCTCTTCACAAAATCCAATTACGCCAATATCTTCCGGAATATGCTTCTTGGTTCTATAAATTGCCTTCATTACTCCTGCCATTGTAAGGTCACTGATTGCAAATATGCCATCGAGGGTCGGATCACTTTTCAAAAGGTTAAGTGTCTTTTGCTCTGCTTCCTCAGGAGATTCGCACGAAAGGATAAGATTCTCATCAAGAAGAATTCCATTTTCCTTTAATGCAGCTTTATATCCTTCTAACCGATTTCTACTTATAAGTAAATTTAAATTTCCAGTACAAATGGCTATCCTACTTTTTCCGGTCTCAATTAAATGAGTTACTGCTTTGAATGCGCCGTTTATATCATCAACCAGTATTATGTCAGCATTAATTTCTTTAACAATCCGATCGAATAATACCAATGGTAGTTTAGTATCAGTAATATGGTGAAAATGGTCTATATTCTTTGTCGTTCGGGCTACCGAAGCCAAAATTCCTTCTACATTATTGGAAATCAAAATATCGAGGTTCTCAATCTCCCTTTCATATAATTCTTTCGATGGAAGAATAAGCAAGTTATAACCGTTTTGATGCACCACCTCTTCAATACCGTCAATAACTGAAGGAAAAAAGAAATAGGAAATCTCAGGTACTATCAGCCCGATTAAATTACTCTTTTTATAACGTAAGGATGAAGCTGCAGTATTCTTTATATAGTTTAATTCTTTGGCAACTTTTCTCACTGCAAGCTTAGTTTCTTCACTAATGTCTTGATGATCTTTTAATGCTCTACTTACAGTGGACTTTGAGATGCCAAGAAAATTAGCAATGTCAATAATTGTAACTTGAATATTTTTCATCAAAACCTATTTTGTATCAGTTTTTATTCAGTCTAAGCAAAGGAAAAGAGATTTTTGCTTAAAAATAGGAAAATATCTCTAAAAATAATCTCTGTTAAAGTTTTCAGCTTGAAATTTTATAGCAATCCCTGAGCATGAGACTTAGATAAATATCATTCTCCGTTTGCCGACACATTTTGCATCACAGATAAGCTACTCTCCAAGTCTTCAATTTCTAGCAATAAATTAATGTCATTGTTAATCAGGAGATTACAATTTGTAGAATACAAAAATTAAAAAAATGAAAATAATTTAAAAAAGTTATCAACCGCAACCGGTTGTGCAACCGGTTGCGCAACCGGTTGCGGTTGAATATTAGTGTTTTAAGCGTTTTTCATGTATTGTTTTTGATTTACTAGTGCCTACTTTAGTACGAATTATTAATTAAAATGTATCGCTTATGAAAAGGAACTAGCCATCTTTTTTATAGAAATTAATTCTATTGCATATCGTAGAATTAGAACTATCTGATAAGTAGAACTTATTTAACCTTATTTAATTTTTTAATCTAAACTTATGGAAAATCGACTTATTAAAAATTTATTGTTAATAATGAGTTTCGTTGTGGGTTTGTTGTTTTCGTATCAAAGCGTCCTTGCAGCAGGTGGGGATACTCAACAAAGCAAACCTATTACTGTTACTGTAACGGATGCAAATGAACCTTTGGTTGGGGCTACTATTGTAATAAAAGGCACTAGTCAAGGAAGTGTCACCGATGTAAATGGTGTCGTTAAGTTTGATAAACTATCTCCTGGTGACAAATTGATTATCTCCTTTATAGGTTATAAATCTCAGGAGATAACTGTTGGTGCACTCACATCTATTAAAGTTATGCTCCTACAGGACACACAAGATCTTGAAGACGTTGTTGTCGTGGGATACGGAACACAGAAGAAAGAATCACTTACCAGTGCAATTACAAACATAAGTGCTGAAGATGTTGTAAAAACCAAGCAAAATGACCTTGTATCATCGTTACAAGGTAAGGTCTCCGGATTATTGGTTCGTCAAAGTGGTGGAACAGCCGGTAAATTCTATTCGAATATTAGTTTGAGAGGTTACGGTACCCCCATGGTGGTAATTGATGGTATTGTACGTAGTGAGGCGTATACTAATCAGGCTGGATATAATGTATCAACTGACCTTGGGTTGGCTCAATTAAATCCAAATGATATCGAAAGCATCACTGTTCTGAAAGATGCCTCCGCCTCTGTTTATGGCATGGGTGCGGGAAACGGTGTTATTCTTGTAACCACTAAAAAGGGACAGAAGGTTAAACCGTCTATCAACTATTCAAACACATTTACATTTGGGACTCCAAAATTGCCAAAAGAGATGGGAATTGTGGACCTCATGACTGTTGGCAACGAGATGGCAGATAATGCTCACTATGCACATCCGTATACGGATACTGAAATTGAGGAATATCGTAATGGCACAAAGACAGGTTTCAGTTGGTGGGATATGATGTTGAAAGATTATTCATCTTCCCAGAATCACAATGTTTCAATACGCGGAGGTGATGACAAGATTCAATATTTCGTCAGTGCAGGTTATGTAAGTGATGGTAGTATTTACGATGTAAAAAATAACTTCGATTACGATCGTTACACGATGCGAGGTAATTTCACAGCAAAGCTTACTAATAATCTGACCATGGATTTTCAGACATCGATTAGAACTACCAAGTCAAGAAACCCCTATAGTACAGGGAATTATGGAGACAATTCAGATAGGCTGATTAATTATATCGCATCGGCAGACCGAAGGGTCGGTGCTACAACCATTGCTAATCCGAATCATTATACTTATAATGGAGAGGCTCCTACATTTAATGCTATGGCTATGGCCAATCATGACCTTAACTTCACTGATACAAGAGGACGTTTGTTTACCAATAATGTCAATTTCAAATACGAAGCTCCTTTTTTGAAAGGTCTCATCATGCAACTGACTGGTGCTTATGATTTTAATTACAACGGTACTTACAACAAACAAACAACCTATCCTTTATATGATTATTATACCGATAAACAAGTGGGAACGGGTGGTACTGTTAATTCGTACGGTGAATCTATTGGGGAGAATGAACGCTATTATGGCAGATTTCAAGCCAATTATGATTGGAAGAAAGACAAACATCATGTTGCTGCGATGTTTGCAGCAGAGGCGACTAAAACCAATACGCGTAATCTTGCCGCTTCGAGAGAATTTGGAAATTTCTATACCAACAACACCGTTTCAAGTGGTATTTTAAGTACGTCAATAGGTACAGGAACACGTTACGAAACTGCTACAGCAGGTTATCTGGGACGCTTAAATTATGACTATGCGGGAAAGTATCTTGTTGAATTGATGGGACGCTATGATGGAACTTATGTTTATGCGGCAGGTCAACGTTGGGGCATGTTCCCGTCATACTCGCTTGGATGGCGCATTTCAGAAGAACCATTTATTAAAGATAATTTAGGTTGGGTTAATAATTTGAAATTACGTTGGTCTGACGGGAAGACAGGGTTGACACAAGGCAATGCATATGCTTATCTAAGCGGTTACACTTCAAACGGTTCGTATGTTTTCGATTCAGGAAATTCCACTACTGGCTATGTTAATAATGAGATTGCCAATACTCTTCTTTCATGGGCAGATATCCGTATGCTTGACTTGGGTCTTGACTGGGATTTCTTCGGTGGTTTGTTTGGTGGTTCGATCGATGCTTTCTCAAGAAAAACTACAGGTATTGCTGGTACAAGTTCCGGCTCAACGCCTACTATTCTTGGTGTCACCGTACCTTCAATTAATATAGACTCGAAACAAGATGTGGGTTTTGATTTAAGCCTTACTCATAGAAACAAAATCGGTAAATTCAATTATCACGCTTCAGTAACAGGAACGATTGCTCGCACCAAAAATCTTCACATCGAAAGCCAGGCTACATCACTTTGGGCTTCGCAGGATGCTTATTTCGGTACAGGTTTATTTACCGGCGGTAACAGACAAGATCGTTGGTCGGATTACCGCGCTTTGTGGTATTACAAGTTGGCTGGCGGTCAATTTCAAAGCTGGGATGAGATTAGCTCTTCAACTGTAAAATATGATGCTTCAGGTGGTATGCAGACCACAATGCCAGGTCAGTATAAACTTGCTGACACTAATGGCGATGGATATATAACTGGTGCAGATATCCGCTATAAATGGGGTGAATCTAATGCGCCAATACAATTTGGTTTTTCAATTGGCGGTGATTATAAAAATTGGGATATTAATACCGTATGGCAAGGTGCAACCAATGTAAGTAAAGTCATCTGGTTTTTGCATGTTTTTGGTTTCGGTGGTTATGCCGATAACTATGAAATGTATCTTGACAGATGGCATGTTGCAACTCCGGGAGCCGATCCATACGACCCAAATACAAAATGGACAAGTGGTTATTGGCCAGCACTTGTTGATGCCAATGGTCCGGGTGTATTACGTCCAGGCACCTATGATTTTCCGACCGATTTTACTCAGATTGATGCAACTTATGTAAGAATGAAGAGTTTTGAAATTGGTTATACGCTACCAAAGAACATATTAAGCAAGGTCGGATTCAACTCAGCAAGAGTATCAGTTGGCGGAACAAACCTTTTAACAATAACTTCCAAAAAAATGAAGAATTATGATCCCGAATCGGCTGCCGCATATCATAGTAGTACTATGCCAAATATGAGGACTATTAACTTTGGGCTAAATCTTAACTTCTAATAATTGATCTATGAAAAAGATAATAATCAAAATAACAGCTATACTATTCCTTTCATTCGGGATAACATCATGCGAAAAAGTGTTTGATAACCTGGAGGGCGATCTGACCAAAATAACAGCCGATAATATGGTTTCAAGTGAGGCCGGTATTCAAAGGCTTCTTGCACAAGTCTACTCTTATCTTCCTGTAAATGGTTTTGGAACCATTAGCCCCCAAACTATAAATAATGATGTTCATGGAAGATATGAGGATCAGTATACTATGAATGCTGTTGACAGTCACGGTGGTGACTATGGATTTACCAGCACTGCTTTTTACGGAGTAAATGGTTTAACGACCTTTTGGAACTGGGCTGGAATACGTTCTATCAACTCGTTTATCAATGATGTGACCTCGGCAGTCAAAAAAGGTGTAATTATTGAAAGTGTTGGTAATGGATTAATAGCCGAAGCAAAGTTCGTGCGCGCCTATTGCTATTTTGTTATGGTAAGGACTTATGGTGGCGTTCCAATTGTTACCGAGGTTCTCGACCAGTATTATGATGGTGGGGCAAACGAAGGGCTCAAGAAATTTACCCCGAGGGCTACTGAAAAAGCGACCTGGGACTTTGTTATTTCGGAATTGGATGCTGCCATTGCTGCGCTTCCAGAATCGAGAACATCCGGTAATGGCGAGTTCCGTGCAACCAAATGGGCTGCATACGGACTTCAATCCAGAGTCGCCCTCTATGCTGCTTCAGTAAGTAAGTATTGGACAAAACAGGGAGTGATGAGTAACTCTTACACCTCTGTATTAAACAAAAAAACCTATATGGAAGAGAGCTATGCTTCTGCATATTATGCAAAATGTATAGCAGCCAGCGAAGCAATTATACAAAGCACCAAATTTTCATTATACGGTTCCAATCCTGCAAATATTCAGGCAGCAGTCACCAATCTTGGTAATATGTTCCTAACCAAACAAAGCAGTGAGTTTATATTTGGGAAAAGCATGAATGATGGCACAACAACATCAGGTAACAATTTTGACGTATATAATAGCCCAGCCCAGACTGTTGTAGGCGCAGCGTTTAATAGTCGTTATTCAGTAACATTGGACTTGGTAGACGCATATGATGATTATGATGCGAATCGTAATGCTATTGACGGAACGGTTAAAACACGTGTTGATAATAAGGAGAATGTATATATGCCAACTCCGGTGACCAGTTTCCCTACACAGCGCTCTTCCATCGACTTTATAAAATATGATAATATAAGTGATCCTTTTAAAAATAAGGATGCTCGTTTCCAGGCCTGGATTTTATATCCAAATAGCACATTCCGTGGAACTACCATTAAAATACAGGGTGGTATTATCAAAACTGATGGTTCAAGTTCTGTCTGGAAAGAAGATTCTGAAACATATAATGGGAAAACTTACTATGCATTTGGCGATGTAAATGGAAAAGTTTCTGGATTCTACAACTATTCCAACGCATTGACAGGAAATGCTGTAACGACTGGCTTCAGTTTGAGGAAATTCCTTGATCCATCTACTTCACAACTGTATATTAAAACTGTATGGTATGACATTCGTTATGCCGAGATTCTGTTAAACTACTGCGAGGCTGCTGTAGAGAGCAATAATTCGGCAAAAACTACTCTTGCAAAGCAATATCTGAACGACATTCGTCATCGTGCAGCTTATGCTGATGATGTCAATTTGAGTATAAATGAGGTGTTGCACCAGCGTCGTTTAGAATTTGCATTTGAAAATGATTATCTCTATACGCTTCATCGTCGCCGATCCTATTATAATCAAAACAGCGATCCTGTCGTTCAAGGCAGAAGACATGCTCTTACTCCGGTTGTCGACCTCTCTGAACTCACTTCAGGAGGTAGTCCAAAGTATTTGTTTGTTAGATCCTTATTTTATCAGGATGATTTAGGCGGTTCTAGTCCTACTTTCCACACGAATTATTTGGATTATTATAAATCAATGCCCGATTATGGCATTAATGGTTATGAACCTAATCCTATTAATCAATAATAAGATACCACAACTATGAAAAAGATATTATTTTTATTCACTTGCGTGACGTTTCTGATGACATCATGCAGCTTGTTTGAAATTGACAACTACGAGTCTTATAACGCTTCCATTTCCGGGGTATTCAAAGATGCGACCACAGGTGCGAATGTTGGGCAGGAGTGCAAATATGTAAATATTTATGGTGGCAATATTGGAACCCCCACAACCGGTTACATTACAGCCACTGAAGCAGGATGGGATTATGAAGCTGCACAGAATTGGCTTGTAAAATATGACGGTTCATATTTAAACAGCCAAATTTTTGCAGGCAATTATAAACTCGAAGCAAAACAGAACAATTTCTACCCAATTATAAAAGAAAATGTTATCCTGAACAAAGGTTCAAATACAGTAGATTGGACTGTTACGCCATATCTCCGTATCATCGACCCTATTATTGTTTACGATTCGGCGGCGAAAAAATTTAAAGCCACCTTCAAAGTGCAGTTTGGCGATTTGACCAAAGCTAACACTATTTATAAAGCCGTATTTTGCGCCTATCCTGATACTTTTGTGGGAATATATTTGAACAATTGTTCAGCCGATCCGGAAGCTTTTAAGACGGCTGGTATCGTAGCTGATGGCATAACTGTCAATACATTATATATCAACCCGACAACTGCAAGCAATAATGCAGAGTTTAAGTACTCACGTACCCACTATCTTCGGATTGCAGTATGCGCAACAGGTAACGGTTATAACAGTTCTTATTTTTACAATTATTCACCAACTGTTAGTATTTCCTATTAAATACAAGTTTTACACCAAGGGGCAACTTACGGGTTGCTCCTTGTTTAAAATAAAAGGAAGGTCCTCACTTTTAAAATTTTAAAAAAAATATTAATATTATTGCAGTTAGCTTACTCAAAATCTTATTAATAAAATTAAACAGATGAAAAATAAACTTTTTACCCTAAATCGGATTTTTATTTTGGCTGTATTGATTATCAGCCAGTCCATGGGTTGTTTCGCTCAGAAAAAACAATCCTCTCAAATTAAAGTAGGTGCTGCAAAGTTGAATATAACTCCGACTAAAGAAGAATTAGGCTCAAATTCTTTGGGAATTCACGACAGTGTTTATTGCAGGGCAATTGTTATTGATAACGGTGTGACGGCCGCAGCTTTAGTCACTGTATCAGGTAACCAGAGTGAACAGTCATGGAAAGCTGCTACGCAACGAATTGAAAAGGAATTGGGGATACCGGCAGTAAATATTGTGGTGTCGAGTACTCATTCACACAGTGTAGGACGGATACAAAAGGTAGACGAAAAAATCTTTACTGCCGTAAAAGAAGCCAAAGCCAAGCTTCAACCCGCCCGTATAGGCTGGGGAACAGGTGTTTCTTATATCAATGTAAAGAGGGATTTAATTGATCCAAAAACCCGAAAATGGTGGGAAGGTCCGAACTATGACGGGCCAGCGGATAAGAAGGTTTATGTTATAAATTTTGAAACTCTTGACGGAACTCCAATAGCCGTTTATTATAACTATGCTATGCACGCTGTTCTTATGGGGCAGTACGATATGATAAGCGACGATGCACCTGGTGCAGCTTCACGGTATATCGAAAACTCGTATGATAATAAAATGGTAGCGGTTTGGTCCGAAGGTGCCTGTGGTGATATAAACCCGATTTATTTCCAGCAGACTTTTGATTTAAGAGACATCAGGATTAAAGATTATGCCAAAAGAGGCGAAGATATAAGTAATGCAATGCCTCCCGGAGGAGTTGGGTTAGACAGAAAAGATCCAACTGTCCAGAGACTCATGAAAGAACAAGAGTCGATTACAAATGCAATGGGAGTAATGCTTGGTGAAGAAGTAAAACATGTGATGAGAAGTATTGAGCGCCCTGAAGAAAAAATAACTATTAAAGCTGAACAAAAAGTTATCACTCTCCCTGGACGAAAGCGCACCAACCAAGGTAGAGGTGGCATTGATGGAACTTATGTTGATGGTGATTCCGTAACGATTAGAGTTGGTGCATTGCTTCTAGGCGACATAGCACTTGGAATTGTAAATGGGGAAACATATAACGAAATAGCAAGGCAGTTTATAAAAGAATCACCATATGCCAAAACAATGATGGTTACAATTGCCAATGGATCGTCTACCACTGGTTATATTCCTGATGATGCTTCGTTCGGTCAAAATGTGTTTGAAGTATTGTCATCAAGATTAAAACCGGGTTATGCAGAGAGAGGCATTATTGACGGAATACTGGATCTGATGGAAAAGCTTAAGAAATAGAGATTTTATAGGTTAGTTTAGTTTTGATAATGGAATTCCTTTTCAATTTTTCTGAATGGGGATTCCATTTAACTGATTTTATAGCATAAAATGGCTGATAGACCACAGAAATGACTTCAGCTTTTATCGATAAAAATCAAAAGAAAAAAAAATGAAAAATATAATAATTATCGCCCTGCTTTTGCTCATAGGGATATGTCCTTTTATTCAGGCGCAAAATAATGCACAAGGGGGTAATCAGACCGGTGTCATACGTCCCCAATTTACGCCAGAGCAAATAGAGCAATTTAATAGAAGAATTGGAGAGTCGTTAAGAACAGACTTTGCTGCACTAAAGCGATATCAGGAAGACAATACGAAAATAGGGCTTCCTGCTTCAGGCGAAAATCGAGTCGTATT
>Ga0302292_1000828_pt1 | contig 20918 bp, 9 predicted proteins | sample III_Fen_N2_1_FD_194553 | JGI IMG/M metagenome (GOLD analysis project Ga0302292, IMG submission 194553) | Peat permafrost microbial communities from Stordalen Mire near Abisko, Sweden - III_Fen_N2_1 | ecosystem: Environmental > Terrestrial > Soil > Wetlands > Permafrost | place: Sweden: Abisko...
ACTCAACAAATGAATTGGCCTATGCATTAGTTGCGAATGGTAAATACACATTATCCGGACCTATTGATTTTCAGAAACACTGGATTACATTACGCGGAGATAAAGTTTTCCATCCAACCGTCACATATGGTAATTTAGGCAGACTTCGCACTACTGCAGGATTTACATTAAAATACATGGATTTTGATTGTAATGCCATGCCTGCTGATGTAACAGATGCAGCATTATTACTTCTTAGTGCCAATCCTGATCCTGCAATCCTGAACTCTGCACACAACAGTTATTACATTATACCAAAAGATATTTTCTTTTACAAATGCAATTTTAATAATATCAACCGACGTTTAATTTTTGATGCAAATGTGAAATACTGTTTGACAAATCTGGTAATCAGCGATTGTAAGATAGCACTGAATGCCCTTAACGATGCCAGTGGAGCTGTTATCTTTCTTCAGGCAGGTTTTGCAAATATCTTCACTATCAAGAACAGTACTGTTTGGGGCAATACTGCAACCACAGGATATTTTCTACGTTACAACAACAGTGGCCGACCCGATCGTGCAGGTTTTGTAAGTGGAAGTATCAACTTCTTCAACAACACATTCGATAATGTTGTAAAGACAGGCCAAATGGGCAACTATAACGGTATGGGAACAGCATCCAGTTCTTCCGGATCAACTGTGTATTTGAATGTCAGCCAGAACATCTTCGTGGATTGCGGAAGTCAGAATGTCATCAGACGACTCTCTGCAGGAGCAAATACAATGGTTAAAACCCTCAACAATAATTGTTATTGGTTTGATGGTGCTTTTCCTCAGGTAGGAGAAATCGATCATACAAATGGAGATAAAAGTGGTACAGGATATGGTCAGGATCCGGCCTTTGCAAATGTCACAACCGGAGATTTCACAATAGGTTCTAGTGCTACAACCATTATCAGCAAACAAAGTGGAGACCCTCGCTGGTTACCAATTGCAAAGTAACAGGATTAAACAACAATTTGAGATAAAAATATGAAACAATATCGTTATATATTCAGTGTGCTCCTGGTCCTTTGTTTTCTAATGCCGGCCATGGCACAACAAACTAAAACAATCTCAGGGGTAGTTTTAGATGAGAAATCGGAGCCTGTTATCGGAGCTAATTTACTAGTAATCGGAACAAAATTGGGTACGGTTACAAATCTGGATGGTAAGTTTACAATAAGCAACTTACCTTCAGGTCAAAAATTTATTCAGGTTTCTTATATTGGCTATCAACAACAAAAAATTGATATTACTGATAAAAAAGATCTGATAATAAATCTTCAATCATCAAGTGCAAATCTTGATGAGGTAGTGGTAGTAGGGTACGGTGTACAAAAGAAAGCACACATGACCGGTTCTATTGTAACCTTATCGGCAAAAGAGGTTACAGACCTGAACACCTCCAACCTGGCTACCGCACTCAAGGGCCAGATGAATGGTGTTAGTGTAAGTGGCGGTGAAGGCCGTCCCGGATCGGCAGCAACTATTAACATACGTCAGTCAACAGCTGCTACAGCATTTTCGAGTGTTTCAGGTTATGTTCCTGAAACAAGCCCATTATATGTTATCGACGACTATATTACAACAGAAGCAGCCTTCAACAACCTGGATGCAACAATGGTTGAAAGCATTACCGTTCTGAAAGATGCATCAGCAGCAGTTTATGGAGCCCGTTCGGCTCAAGGAGTAATATTAGTAAAAACAAAGCGAGGGAAAGAAGGTGCCCCAAAAGTATCGTACAGCGGTCAGTTTGGTGTGGTGGATGAAATTTCGCGTCCTAAGATGCTAAGTGCCTATGACTACGGTAAAATATGGAATGGCGTAAGAGGAGCCGCTGACCCATCAAGCACAACCACACCCAATGCAAGGACTGATTATTTTCAGGCAGATGAGTTAGCTGCGATGAAAAATCTCAATTATGATTTATTGGATCGGGAATGGAAAGCTTCAATGACTCAGAAACACAGTATAAATATAAGTGGAGCCACCGACAGGGCAAATTATTTTGCCGGTATCTCTTACATGAATCAGGATGGTAATATTGGAAAACTGGATTACAACCGTTGGAATTACCGGGCAGGACTTGATGCAAAGATCACCAAATCTTTAAAAGCATCGTTACAGGTATCCGGCGATTACGGAAATACATCAAATGCTTACAGTAGTGTAGGCTCATCGACCGGGGATAATGATTATGATTATTTATTAACACACCCGCGTTATATGCCTGATTATGTCAACGGATTGCCTTTGGCATCGTACGGCGTCAGTAATAATCAATACGAGACTGCCCAGTTATATAATTTCAAGAGTATTCAGGATCTGGGAGATTACAGTAAAAATATGAGTCAAAACATGACCCTGAACTCATCGATTGAATACGATTTTGGATGGAGCAATATTTTAAAAGGGCTTAAACTAAAGGTATCCTACTCAAAAAATATCAGTACAAATAAAAATGACACTTACGGTACAAATTATACTTTGTACCAAATCAATCGACGTGCCGGTAGTGGAAACCACCTCTTTTCAGGTGATAGTCTGAATCTGTCAAACAGCAACCTGAAATCAATCACAGTATCAAATGGTAATATTCTGAGCAGATCCATGGATAGATCAGATAGTTATCAGGCAAACTTTGTAGTTAGTTATGCCCGTAGTTTTGGCAAACATGATGTGAGCGGATTATTTACCATAGAACGTTCGGAATCTGAAACTGAAACCCTGCTAGGATCTGTGACAAACCCATACACATTTACCAATTACCAATCGAACGGAGCCGATAACGGAGCACAAGCCACCGTGTTTACCCGTTCCGAATCCGGTACATTATCCTATGTGGGCCGATTAAATTATGCCTACGCCAACAAGTATCTGCTGGAATTTTTGTTTCGTTCGGATGCATCCACCAAATTTGCTCCTGAGAACTATTGGGGATACTTTCCTTCCCTTTCAGCAGGCTGGGTACTTTCAGAAGAACCCTGGTTTCAGGAAAAAATTCATGGTATTGACTTTTTGAAATTTCGTGGATCGTTTGGTTTACTGGGTAAGGATAACATCAAAGCCTGGCAATGGTTAACTACCTACAGTGTAAATCAGGACAAAGGAGCAATTTTTGGTTCTACAGGATCAGGTACAGCTTCAGGATCACATATTGGAGTACCCGATGCTGCCGTAAACCGTCTTGCACGTTGGGATAAAAGTTACCAATCAAATTTCGGGATAGACATGAACACCCTGAAAAGCCGACTTAGTGTAAATCTGGATGGATATTATAATCAGAACCGGGATGTATTTATGACGAAACAAGGTTCAGCTAATTATCCATCAACTGTTGGCACACAAGCTGCTGCTGAAAATTATGGTTCCATTAATACATACGGTATAGAATTATCATTAGGTTGGAAAGACAATATTACGAAAGACCTTAAATATTGGGTTAAAGTGAATACCGGATACAGCGACAACAAAGTACTGGTTGCACCATGGCCATCACTGATTGCTTTTGATGCCAACCATCCAAATCAGCGGGTGGATGTTGGTAGCTGGGGGTATGAAAGTATTGGTATGTTCCATAATTACCAGGAAATTGAAGAATACTTCGATAAATACCAGATTAAAAGCTACATGGGCATGACTAAAGATAAAGTAAGTCCGGGCATGTTGATTTACAATAATATCCGTGGATCGCAAAAAACAGATGGAACTTATTATGGCCCTAACGATCCAAACGATCCGAAAGCAGGGTATGTGGATGTAAACGACAAAGTCCTGATTTCAAACCGTAGCAATCCTTGGGGATTTACAGTTAATCTGGGTGGTGACTGGAAAGGATTGTCATTCAATTCACAAATTGGAGCTAACTGGGGTGGATATACATATCTTCCGGGTGATGCACGTGGCATTTCAAGTTTAGTATCAACAGCTACCGGATATAATGTAATGGAATACACAAATTTACCTTCATTTTGGGCCAATAATATGTTTGTATACGAAAATGTGCTCGACAATCTGGGCAACGTAGTTGCAGAAAAGAATCAAACTGCCAAGTATCCAAACCTACGATACAGTATTAATAATGAGCAATCAACTTTCTGGAGAGTAAGTGCTACTTCAGTCTCTATTAAAACACTTACAGTGGCCTATTCTTTACCTAAGAACTGGGTGAAAGCAGCAAGTATTGAAAGTTGCCGTATTAATGCAACGGTTCAAAATGTATTGAGTCTTTACAATCCCTATCCTGACAGTTTTATAGATCCAATGTCAGGGACCTACGGAAGGTATCCAACTTTGAGAAGAATAACCATCGGTGTTAATGTTTCATTCTAATAAGACAAAAATGAAAAATATAAATAAATATTATTTGGGTGCCGGCTTATTTTTAGCTACAACACTCATTACAGGATGCAGCGATGATTTTTTGAAAGAAAAGCAAGATTATTCGCGTGTTACAGCTGCTATCTACAACGATTATGCGGGTTCAAAAGGAAGGATAAACGATATATATGCATTATGTCTTCCAAAGTCCAATACCGACGTTTCTTTTGACAATCCAAGTACAGGAACAGCGGATCTTTACGCAACTTCAACCGAAGAATACGGTGGATTGTCTGATTTTGTCACCGATAACGTCATGACAAACACCACCGTCCCTGACTTTTTCTATAGCGAAGCTAAAACTTCCCGTTCTCCCTGGGGACGTATCCGTAATTGTAATGATGCCATTGAAGGTATTGAGGGAGGAACTTTGCCGGATGCACAAAAGAAAGAGTTACTCGGACAGGCCTATTTCTTCCGTGCATGGACCTATTACCGTTTAGTTAAAGTGTATGGTGGAGTACCTATTGTCGATAAGGTTCAAAATCCACTGGCAGGTACAAGTGGAGGGCTTCAACTGGCAATTCCGCGTTCAACAACTAAACAATGTCTTGATTTTATATGCAAGGATTTAGAAAAAGCCGCCTCATACCTACCCTTAAAGTGGGACGATGGTAACTGGGGTCGTGTAACAGCAGGAACTGCACTGGCTGTAGAAGGCCGGGCGCGATTATTATATGCCAGCCCGTTGTTTAACCGCGCTGATGATATTGCCAGATGGCAAACTGCGTATGAAGTGAACAAACGTGCAGTTGACACACTTAATGCAAGTGGATATTATGGATTGGCTTACCTGAGTAATCCGGGAATACATGCTTCCGGTTGGGCTAAAATGTTTTCAGATTATCAAAGTCCTGAAGCTATTTTTGTAACACTCTACAATAATCTGGCTCCGGCAACCAACGCAACCGCACCAGATCTTAATAATACATGGGAAAATTCAATCAGGCCATCCAATACAGGTGCCGGAGGCGGTAAAAGTACAACAGCGGAAATGGTTGATCTTTTCCCAATGGCTACGGGGTTACCTGCATTGGATAAAAATAAAAACGCCATCAATAATTATGATAAAGATATATTCTTTAAAAACCGGGATCCCCGCTTCTACCGCACATTTGCATTTCCGGGAGTACAATGGGCCTTTAGCGGAATTCCAAAAAAGACCACATGTCCATACACTCCGGGGGCTAAATACCAACTTTGGAACTATGTCTGGTATGAAACAACGACCAAACAGGCAGATGAACAACAATCGGGATTTGGTGCGGATAAATTGGCTACAAACTATAAAGGTATTTACATTCGGAAAAAAACAGATGATTTTGATGTTAATATAGCACCATTATATGTGTTCGACTCATTAACAACTACTCCATTCAAGCGAAGTTCTGCTCCTTTCATTGAAATACGCTATGCAGAAGTATTACTCAACTTTGCTGAAGCTGCTTGTGGATTTGGTCATGGCAATGAAGCGCTGACAGCTTTGCGTCTGATTCGTCAGCGTGTCGGATACACCGGAACCTGTGGATTGGACGATGGATTGGCAGGTGATCGTGCAGCACTTTTTGCAGCGATTTTATACGAACGCCAGGTTGAATTAGCTTACGAAGGAAAACGTTTTGATGACATGCGCCGTTGGATGCTTTGGGATGGTGGCGCCGGGCAAGCAAGTCTGAAAAGTACCTGGACACTTTCCGGTTTTGGAGGCAATACCTGCACGTATCTTGGAGTAAATCCTCTTAATGGACAACGACGAAATGGATTGGAATTGCGCGTATCAAGTTCTGTTACCGGAGGAGGTATTGCTCAAGCATCAGAATTCAATACTGTTACTGGAAAAAATAATGATCCAATAATAACCAATAGCAATACCATTAAACGTCCACAGGCATGGAATATCAATTCGAACGATACGATTCAAAGAGACAGTGTTATAAACTTCTATCGTTACTTAACGCGTAAACAAAGGATGATAGATACACAAAATAAAGTTATTTCGTACCGTCCGGAATATTATATTATTGGATTGAGGGCAAGTGCACAAGTAAATAATACTACACTTCTGCAAACAATAGGTTGGACTGATTCTCAAAGAGGAGGTCTGGGAACATTTGATCCATTAGCCGAATAAGCTTACAGATATAGCTTTACAATTAATTTTTCAGACCAATAAATATATTCCTGCAGATGCCCCAATTTAGCAACAAATTAGTTAAAGGGCATCTGCAGGAATTGTTTTTTATAATAATTATCAAAAAATATTCAACAAGAATGAAATTCGGAAATTTACTTCTTATGTTAACCTGTATGTTGATGTTTTCAATAGATGCAACTTCTCAGGTTTTCAGATATGTTGTCGCAACAGATGGTTCCGGCGATTATACATGCGTTCAATCAGCTTTGAATGCCTGTCCCGATGGACAAACCAGCATGATATTTATCAAAAACGGGACCTACAATGAGCAAGTTGCATTGGGGACAAAAACAGCAGCTTCCACAAAAAAAATAAGTCTGATAGGCGAAAGTTATGGTGGTGTACTTATCACTCACTCCCAGTCACGAGCTTCAAGTGGTTCTCCTACTTACGAAGATGTATGTACCGTTAAGCTTTATGCTACTGATTTTTATGCCGAAAATATAAGCATACAAAATGCAGCCGGAGCTACAGGTATGGCAGAAGCCCTGTATACTGCAGGTGACCGTCAGATATTCAGAAACTGCAAAGTTTTGGGATACCAGGATACTTACCGGTCAAAGAAAGGCACACGCGGATACTTTAAGAAATGCTGGCTCGAAGGAGCTGTTGATTTTATTTACGCCGGAGGTACTCTTTTCTTTGACGATTGCACCATCAATTGTGTGAATGGTGGAGGTCATATTGTAGCCCCTGAAGATTCATATACTACAAAAGTATCAACTGTTTCAGGAAAAACATTAAAACTTGGTTTCGTTTTTCGCAGATGTAACATAACAGCAAATTCAGATGTCGCCACAGGAAGTTATGACTTAGGCCGGCCATGGAATATCAATGCCGGTGCATATTACTTAAACTGTACGCTTGGAAAACATATCAAACCTGCTGGTTGGGCGACAATGGGTGGAAACGAAACTACAGCCAGCTTTGCCGAATACAATAGTCTGAACCCGGATGGAACACCGGCAGTTGTAAGCGGAAGAATCGGTTGGAGTTTCCAGTTGCAACAATATGATGCTGATAGCATACTAAACACCCAAAAGGTTTACTCCACCACCTATACTACTTTTTTTGATCCCATTACAACGATTACCCCAACTGCAAAGCCTGAAAATATTACTACAAACGGATCAACTATCAGCTGGTCGGCAGTAAGTGGGGCAATTGGTTATATCGTATACAAAGATGGCAGATACCTTGGCTCGGTAACAGGAATCAGTTATGTTGACAACTCGGGGAATACCGGCACATACAGCGTAAGTGCTTTGAATACTATTGGTGTACTTAGTGATGCTGCAACCATTGCAACTGCCTTATCTGATGTTCAGATAGAGAATATAGAGATTACATTAAATCATCAAGCAATTACACTCAGTCATTGTGTGGAAAAGATGCAATTAATAACGACTACAGGCAACATTATCGCCCAAAATATGAATGAATCAATATTGCCACTTAACAACTTATTTCAAGGAGTATATCTATTGAAAATTTACGATAAAGGCCTGTCATTTACTAATAAATTAATAATAGGAACAGATAAAAATTTATTTTAAATAGAATTGACAGTTTCATATTAATTACTCCACATAAAATATCAATTTTTCTCAAACAATATAAAATAGAGTATGTATTTTTATTTCAATTATTTATCTAATATAACACAATGAAAAAAATTCAAACTTCTTTCGTTCTTACCCTGTTACTTCTTACAGCAGCTTTCACATCTGTAAATTCTCAAACACCGGCATTCCCTTCGGCAGAAGGTTATGGTAAATATGCCACAGGTGGTAGAGGTGGGAAAGTAGTTTTTGTAGAAAACCTTCAGGACTATATCGCTTACAACAATTTAGAGGCACCCATTCCGGGAAGCTTTCGCTGGGCATTAGCTCAATATCCGGGAGATTCAATCACAATTCTTTTTCGTGTTTCCGGGATTATCAAACTTAAACCTTATTTGCAGACATCAGGCAATACTGTTGTAAACCGAAATGAAATCCGATGTACAAGAGCTAAAATGACCATTGCCGGACAATCAGCTCCTGGCGAGGGAATATTGATACGTAATGGTCGGTTAAATTTGGGTGGCTGTACCGATTTGGTGATAAGAAACATGCGTTTTCGTATTGGTGAAAGTGCGGCAGACAGTACCTTTCTGCCAGGTGGATCTATGGATTGTGAAAATGCTGTTCGCGTAATTATTGATCATTGTAATTTTGGTTGGTCAGGTGAAGAGAACCTTACTTTTTACGACAATCGTTATACTACTGTTCAATGGACAATATTTCATGATGCTCTCTATGACGATGGACATGGTAAAGGTAACAGAGGTTATGGGTCACAAACAGGAGGAATCAACGCCACCTATCATCACAACCTGTGGACTAATAACGAATCCCGTTCGCCACGTCTTAACGGAGCCAGAACTACTAACGAAACAAATGTTTTTATTGAATTTATCAACAATGTGGTATATAACTGGGGTAGCACCAGTGCAGCTTACGGTGGCGATGTAAATACAGGCGACCGTTCGCATACCTGTAACTTTATTGGCAATTACTATAAACCAGGACTTGCCACTCCTTCGACTAAATATTTCTTCACCAATTATATAGTTGCCGGTGCGAATATCCCAAAATGGTATCTCTCTGGAAATATAATGGAAGGTTATCCAACTATAAATTCGAATAACTGGAACGCCTTCACCTGGAAATGGTCGGGTACAGCAGGAACAGTAGCACTGCCAACAAAAGCTACAGCAGGTTCTGACACGTTACTTTCACCACCTTCCAATGTAGTGTATAATAGTGTCTGGGTCGGATATTCTCATTACAAAACGAATATTCAAAGTGCGACGGACGCTTTTACATCCGTCCTTTCCAAAGTTGGTACCATAAACAGAGATTCTGTGGAACGTCGAGTAATACGTGAAGTAACAAACGGAACATCCACATTTAAAGCCTCCCTTGGATCGTGGGGGATTATCGATAAGTCTTATAATGCCGAAGGTTACATTCCTTATGCATCAGCTGTTGCTCCCACTGACACCGATAATGACGGTATGCCGGATACCTGGGAAGTTGCCAATGCATTAGACCCGAATAATCCGAATGACCGCAACAGGAAAACTTCGGAAGGTTATACAGCTCTGGAAGTTTATCTTGCCAGTCTGATGGGAGAGAATATACCTCATGATTTTACTGTATCCGCGGTTAAGGAGGTGATGAGTTTTAATGCAAGCATAGTTCCAACCACAGTAAAAAATAAGTTCCAGGTAATCAGTGACAATCCATTACAATCTGCGAAAATTTTCGACCTGACAGGCAAACAGGTCTTATTTAGTTCATTGTCAAAGAATAATTCTGTAGATATATCTAATCTTAGTCAAGGTTGTTATTTGGTTCAGATTAAGAACCAATCCGGAGAAACCCAGCAATTTAAAATAATTAAAGATTAATAGAACAAATGTTTACCAATAAATCCATCGTATAAACCCTATACGGTGGATGTCTATTTTAAAGTCTGTTATGACGTATTGTTTACAGGAGAGTTAGTTATAATAATACTGGCATTTACTACGTAAGAGTTATAAATTCTATTGGGATTTTAAGTGGTGTTGTAAGAATTGGAACTGCTTTAAAGAATCAATGTCAGTTAAAGTCTAAATTTCTTTTAAGGCAAATTGAAAGTTTGCAAAAGACATAAAATATTGTATGTATTTTTTGTTTCTAATATTTATCTCATATATTGTAAAATGAAAAAAAAACAACCGTATTACGTTCTGACCCTGTTGTTTCTTATAACAGTTTTTACTTCTATAAATTCTCAAACTCCGGCATTCCCTTCAGCAGAAGGGTATGGTAAATATGCCAAAGGCGGTAGAGGAGGGAAAGTGGTTATTGTAGATAATCTTCAGGACTACATCGCTTACAACAATTTAGAGGCACCTATTCCGGGAAGCTTCCGCTGGGCATTAACTCAGTTTCCGGGCGATTCAATCACAATTATATTTCGGGTATCGGGGATTATTACACTAAAACCCTATTTGCAAACATCAGGAAAAACTGTTGTAAACAAAAATGAAATACGTTGTTCAAGAGATAAAATGACTATTGCAGGACAAACCGCCCCCGGGGAAGGTATTCTAATACGAAATGGCCGGGTCAATTTAGGCAAATGTTCAGACCTGGTTATTAGAAACGTTCGTTTTCGGGTTGGTGAAAATGCTGCAGATAGCACTTTTCTACCCGGTGGGTCGGTAGACTGTGAAAATGCAGTGCGCGTTATTTTCGACCATTGTAATTTTGGCTGGTCAGGCGAGGAAAATCTTACTTTCTATGATAATCAGTATACAACTGTCCAATGGTCAATATTTCATGATGCACTTTATGACGATGGTCATGGCAAAGGACATCGTGGTTATGGGTCACAAACCGGAGGAATCTGTGCAACATACCATCACAACCTATGGGCAAATAACCATTCACGTTCACCAAGATTGAACGGAGCCAGATCCAAAAATGAAACGAATGTGTTTATTGAATTTACAAATAATGTCGTTTACAACTGGGGGAATACCAATGCTGCATACGGCGGTGATGTAAATACAGGCGACCGTTCGCACACCTGCAACTTTATTGGCAATTACTACAAACCAGGTCCTGCAACTACTTCCGGGAATAAATACTTCTTTACCAATTACATAGTTAATGGAGCAAACATTCCAAAATGGTACCTGTCAGGAAATATAATGGAAGGTTACCCTACAATAAATACGGATAACTGGAATGGATTTACAAGAAAATGGTCAGGGACAACCGGAACAACATTACCAACAAAAGCAACGTCAAGTTCAGAGACTTTACTTATGCCACCTTCCAAAGTCGTGTATAATGGTGTTTGGGTAGGGTATCCACCCTACAAAACCAACATTCAGACGTCACGGGATGCTTATAATACAATCCTTGCAAGAGTAGGAACAATAAACAGAGACTCTGTGGAACGACGTGTAATACGTGAAGTAAAAAACGGAACTGCAACATTCAAAGCCTCACTTGGAACATGGGGAATGATTGATAAATCGTACGATGCCGAAGGTTACAGACCTTATGCAAAGGTTTCCCCTCCTATTGATACCGATAATGACGGTATGCCAGATGCATGGGAACTTGCTAACGGATTGGACCCGAATAATCCGAAAGATCGTAATCTAAAAACTCCGGAAGGTTATACAGCTCTGGAAGTTTATCTTGCAAGTCTGATGGATGAGAATATTTCTCATAATTTTAGTAAGAAATAGATGCTTATTGTTTGGTCAGAATAAAGAACAATTATTTTAGTCATTATTTTAGTCATTATTTTACAACTCAAAAAGGAGGTGCCGATAGTGTCGGTTTCTCCTATTTTGACTTGATTTACAAAATACTTTGAGTACAACAGGTTTATAGTATCGTCTTATTACTATATTTTATAATGTAAAATAAATACTTCAAACACCTATTATTTCAGTAAAATCAAGAAAACAAATGAAAACAAAATTATTTTTGGGTATTTGTACTGTGTTGCTTTTAGCACCTCTTTCAACAATTAAAGCCCAATATCCGTCTGTTCCTAAAGAGTTACAGGAAGTTGCAGACAAAAACATCGCTAATGAGAAAAAGGTTGCTGATGACGCTTTAGAGCATGCAATGCCAATTATCAGGGCTGAATCTGCGAAAGGTCGTCCGTATATTCCATGGGCAGCCCGTCCTACTGATTTACCACAGGCAAAGATCCCTTCTTTCCCAGGTGCCGAAGGTGGTGGTGCATTTTCTTTTGGTGGACGTGGTGGCAAAGTGATTACTGTAACCAGCCTGAATGATCGTGGACCCGGTACTTTGCGGGAAGCATGTGAAGAAACAGGTGGTGCACGTATCGTCGTGTTCAATGTAGCCGGCATTATTCAACTAAAAACACCGATTATAGTAGAGGCACCTTATCTTACACTCGCCGGACAAACTGCTCCAGGTGATGGGATTTGTGTAGCCGGTGAATCATTCTGGGTAAATACCCATGATGTAGTAGTGCGTCACATGCGTTTTCGCCGTGGTGCAACAGATGTAGCGCGTCGTGATGATGCTTTTGGCGGTAATCCGGTAGGGAATATCATGATCGACCACTGTTCTTGCAGTTGGGGTTTGGATGAAAACATCTCATTTTATCGTCATATGTTTTCTCCGGGTTCAACTTATAAAGATGAAAAACTTCCTACAGTAAACGTAACTATTCAAAACACTATTTCAGCACAGGCACTGGACACCTACAACCATGCTTTTGGGAGTACTCTTGGTGGTGAAAATTGTTCTTTCATTCGCAACCTTTGGGCCAATAATGCAGGACGTAACCCTTCTATAGGCTGGAACGGCGTATTCAACTTTGTGAACAATGTTATTTACAACTGGGCTAACCGCTCGGTGGATGGTGGCGACTATACCGCACTCTACAACATCATTAATAACTATTACAAACCAGGTCCCCTTACCCCAAAAGACGCTCCTATTGGACATCGTATCCTTAAACCTGAATCAGGACGAAGCAAAAATGCCTATCAGGTGTTTGGGCGTGTTTATTGTAATGGAAACATAATGGAAGGAAATGATGCTGTAACCAAAGACAACTGGAACGGTGGAGTACAAATTGAAGAAATGTCAAATGCTGGAGCATACACAGACACTATTAAATGGAATGAACCATTCCCAATGCCTAAATTCCCAATTTTAAAAGCAAAAGAAGCTTATGATTTTGTAACATCCAATGCAGGAGCTAATATTCCTCGCAGGGATATTGTGGATGAGCACATTCTTACACAAGTAAAAACCGACAAAGCATTTTACACAGAAGGTCTTGACACTGTAAATTTTTATCAGTTCAAATACCGCCGCTTAAAAAAAGATTCTTATAAAAAAGGAATTATAACTGACATTCGTCAGGTAGGTGGTTACCCTGAATATAAGGGCAAACCTTATGTAGATACCGATCATGACGGGATGCCGGATGCATGGGAAAAAGCAAATGGTTTGAATCCAAATGACCCATCGGATGCTATTAAGGATTGTACCGGTGACGGTTATACCAATATCGAAAAATATATTAACGGTATTAACACCAAGAAAAAAACTGATTGGACAAACCCTGAAAACAACCACGATACATTGGCTGAAAAAGGGAAACTAATGTAATTTAAGATTTAACTATTTACAATTCACAATTAAAGAAAACACGTTAGAGCAAAACGATAGAGCGCAGGGTACTTCCCTGCGTTTTTTATCAACAACATTTTCAATTAAAAAAAAACAAGTATGAAAAAGAATCAAATTAAATATCTCTGGATTGCAGTTTGTTTAGTGGTGCTGATTCCAACTGTAAAGGCAGTGGATCTGGATTCTAAAAACCGTGACCCGAAATATGTGGAAAACATCTCGAGCCGTTCTAATAAAATAGTGGATAAGCTGGAGTTGAAAAATAAGAACGTGGCAGAGAATGTACTTAATATAGTTGCAAATCGCTACTTTGAACTGAACGATATCTTTTCCAAACGTGACACTGCGATGAGTCTCATCAAGCAATCAGCATTAAAAGGCGAAGCTAAGAACAACGCACTGAATGCTGCACAGAATGAGAAAGAAGCTGCACTGTACCGGTCACATTTTGCTTTCCCGTCTGACCTGTCACTGTATCTGAACGAAAAACAGATTGAAGCAGTGAAGGATGGGATTACTTTCGGGGTAGTTAAAGTAACCTATGATGCCACGCTGAAAATGATTCCAAGCCTCAAGGAGGAAGAAAAAACCCAGATTCTGGCTTGGCTTAAGGAAGGCAGAGAATTTGCCTTAGACGCAGAGACTTCGAACAAGAAGCACGAAGCATTTGGCAAATACAAAGGCCGTATCAACAACTACCTCTCCAAACGGGGTTATGATCTGGTCAAAGAACGTGAAGGCTGGTATGCCCGCATAAAAGCACGCGAAGAAGCTAAAAAGAAATAAGCAACAGACTTAAAACCTGTTTGAACCAAATACTCCCTGAATGGCGATTGCTGTTCAGGGAGTTTTTGTTACGACACTTTCGACGAACAGGATATCAAATAACAGGATTCACAAGTTTCATTAGTTAACCTTCAACACGATAATACCACGATAATACTCCTGTTATTTTTATGTTTCCATAATCTTATGTGGTAGATACGTATATATTACGCTGCTTTTTATGGGTACGGGTTATGTACGTATCTACAGCGAAACTACTGCTTATCTACTACGAAACCTCGGTAACATCATGGTATTGTCGTGGTATCATCTTCAAGTTTCCTGTTAATGTTTCGCAGTCTATGTTTAAAGAGTTTCAGGTTTGAAAAATTTGAAGAAATTGGGAGTTCAATGTTTCTCATTAGTTGGTTGGAAGCAATCAGCATGAGTAATGACCCTTAATTCATTAAATAAAACAGGAAGCAGTTGATAAATACATACATCCCAATTACTATATGTTCATTTTTGAATGTGGTAATTTGCTTCTTTGAGTTTCACAATACCGGTGCACAAAAAAACGGGATGTAACAATTAAGTCACATCCCGTTTCAATTAATTAAATTATTGAAATTATCTCACGATTACTTTTGAAACAGAGCTATTAATCTTAACCAAATAAATTCCACTTGTAATGCTAAAAGTGGCTTTATCATTTGTAAGTTTTGCAGAAGCAACTTTAATTCCACTTACAGTATAAATGGCAGCAATATCTCCTGCAGCGGCATTAGAGATTATCAGTTTATTCCTTCCACTTGAATAAATTAACACATTACTGACAGCATCAGGAGAATTTACAGTAGTAAGAATAACTGTTGAAGCTGTTGCAAAATCAGTACCTCCTAAGTAAATAAGATATTGTGTTCCATCTAAAACAGGGCTAAAAGTATTTGTACTTGTTCCTGTAGGCGGATTAGTTGGATTAAGTGATGCATCGGATTTACCTCCTGTAAATGTAACAATTGCATTTGCTACCGGGGCATTTGGATTCATAGTAGCAACTACTGCACTCATGGTAAGACTATTACCAGTTAACGAGGATACAGTGAAATTTGATATCCCCGGGCCATTTATTGTTAGCGCTGGTTTAATATATTGAAAAATAGTATCACCAATCAGGGTTAATGGATTGTCACCAGCTTTGTATGAGCTGGTAGCTCTAATATAAGGTACATAATAATAACCAGCACCTGTATATAGTATTGAACCTTGTGTAGCACTTGTATTTGCTATCCAGTTAACTGCTGGAGTAGTTGCAGGTGCAACAGGAGTTGCATAAGTGGTAGTATAAGTCTTTGTTCCTTTAATAGCAGCAACAAAAGGCAATACGACCCCTGCGCCATTAAGTGTCAGGTTATAGAAGTTTTTTGGGAATAAATAAATTGCAGGAGTACTGTTATTCAACAATTGATAGTTCATAACCTGTCCATAATTCCCGGTTATTATTACTGTTGAATAGTCTTTGAAATTAAGTGCAATAGTTTGTGTACTTTGTTTTATTAATTTCATATTGCTACCCAAAATCAACGTACCGGCATTAGCTTGCGTACCATCTCCCAAATTAAATGTAAGTTTACCGGTATTTCCGGCAACAGTAGTCATACACAAATCGAAATCTGAAATTCCATTGAGAGGGAGGTTATTGCCTGCAGAACCATAAGTTCCCAAATCAAGTGTTCCATAAACATTGTAAACCAAATTACCCTGATCATTTGTTGTTATACCTCCATTTGCATGGAATCTGTATCCTACATACACAGAAACTCCCGGGTCAATTGTACAGGTACGGGTGGTACCCGGACAGGTATCGTTATTTTGGATAGATAGTCCAATAGCGTTGTGAATTAACAACGACATTGTTTCTTTGATATTCAGATTGGTGTTGGCTGTGGTTTTGATATTGGCGTGTGGTAAAATTTGAGCAATATTAAATGCATAGCCTGATACCGATGGTGTTGAAGGTTTGATGGTAATACTATTAGCCTGATTACTATACAATATTTTTATACCACTACCAGTTCCAGCGGGCACAATAGCTTTTGAATCTCCAAAAACACCATCGTTAATAATAGTATAATTGCCGGTTCCAGGTACAGCCCCATTAAATCCTACATAAAAGTTTTTAGCACTTCGATAGTTAGTATTTGCATTAATTGTACCAGTGTTATTGATATTTGCACAATATAAATCAGAAGCCTGAGTAAGAATGCCACCTGTATTTACTGTAATATCACCAAATGAAACCAATTGAGATGAAACCCTTAAGAATCCACTGACATTAAGATTTTTACAAGCAGGGTAAAAATCCAATGCTACTGTTGAACTAGTTATTAAAGCGGGTTGAGAAAGAGTTAATGTTGTTCCGTTTATAGCGGTAACATAGGCTCCCGGTGTTAAACCTGTGATTGTACTTACAACAACACCTGATACAGTTATTGATGTAACTTTTACCGCCATACCTACAGTAATCGAAGTGCTTGCTGCAGCTAATGTCACTGTTGAAGAACCGGAAGTTAAAATTGCTCCCGATGCAGAAGTTTTAGCTCCAACCGTTCCCATTCTTTTAGTTGCAGGAATCCACACATTATCTGTTGCTGATGGTGTTCTTATTGCGACAGTTAATCCCCCTGCACCGTCAGAGGTACTCCAGTTTGCAGGTGTTGCCCAAAGCGTATCTGTTGCTTGTGTAAATACATAGTCACCAGCAGCTTGTCCAAAACTTTTTGTTCCGGTCCCAATAAGGAAGAACAAAACTAAAATGGAAGTAATTAGTTTTTTCATAAAATTTAAATGTTAGTTAAATTATTTAATATTGATTTACTATAGCCAAAAATTGTAAGCCAGACTTATATAAACGACACAAATCCACATACAACATTAAATAAAAGACGTGACACTGAAAGATTTGTAATACCTAATTTATGATTTAATTACTTCATGTGTAAATAATAACTTCTATAAACATTTACCAGGTAAAAGAACGTGGTAAAACTTTACAGAATTAATAACAACAGATTTGAGACTTTGTTTAAGCCAAAACTCCCTGAATGGTTCATATTATTCAATAAGTTATTATCAACTATTTTATTCTAAGCAAATTCCATACTAAAGGTCAATCCTCGGCAAGCCTTTCAAACTGCATAGAATTTTCTACTTTTGATTAACTAATTAACTTGTCAACTTAATCAACCAGTTTAACTAAAGAACTACTACTTTCGATGAATCCGAAACATTGCAAGCTACCTCCTTAACAACAAACTGGTAACAACATTCCACACAACGCTTCACATGCAACCACGATAAGTTTAAAACTTGCCCGCTATTTCTGTTGGGCGATTGAAATCACATTTTTGGGCATAAACACTCTTGACCGGATTACATTTTTTCCACGATAAACCGTGGTAACAAAGTTCGCCATCGACTACCGCATCTAACCCGTTAGGGAATTTTGAACTAATAACATAATTTTAAGTTTTTATAAATTTAATATTTGTAAATTATTTCTGTCATCGTGGATACGAACTCTTATCTCTTTTTGACGAAGCAAAATTAAGTCACTCTGAAAAATATCACATGCAAGTTCCATGGTAACTTGCATATAATAATTGAGAACTGGCTTATTTATAGTGAAATGAAAATGTAACTATTTGTTAATAATATTGCAGATATTACCCATCAGAGAGTTTAAACACTGACGGCTTCACATGAAGTGAAGCCGTCAGAAACAAAAATAGATTTAATCTGTTCCAAGAATAAAACTTTAAAACCAAGTGACTGCTTCATTTCGAATAAAGTCGTCACTGTATCAAATAATCTGAGCCTTGCAAATGGCACTTACAAACAAACTAATTGATTAATTGGTTATTATGAGTTTTATTTCAGACATTAATTACAATAAAATTTAAAGTGAAAACTCAAAAATACTTTGAATTATATTTTACTTCCATTCTATGACCACGGTCTCTTCTGGGTCAATTGTCAACTTATTGGCATTTAAACCCATTTTCCCGTCAGAAAAAATTACAGTTGGTTTATACGGACTCTTTATTTGTAATGTTTTAGTTTCTTCATTTTTATTGATTATAATCGAGAAAAACGATTTTGTACCTTTTGATGTTTGCATAAACAACCCTTTTTCTCTTTTCTCAAAACAAATTGGTATTGTTGGTTTTAATTCATGCAACAAAAAGTCCGAAAGTGGTTGATAATTTCCAGTCCTTCGTGCTCCTAAGCCGAGAAGAGATGGTGACCATATAACACGCCCTTTACCATATGAATTTCTTATTCCTGTAATATGATTACCCTTCATTCCATTTACTTCTCCACTTTCTTTTTGAATATAACTTTCCCATAAATGTACAGGCATGATATAACTGTCAATAATTGTTTTGAAATCGCCAGGAATACAATTCACTTCTGAAAGGGAACCACCAAAAACATCATGCAATGGAAACCCTGTACTATATAAACTAAACATATTCTCGTCATAATAACCTGTAATACCTTCAACGAATAGTTTTCCTCCTCTTTTTACGAAGTTTCGAATGTTATCCCAGTCATAAGATGGAAGAGAAATCATATTTGCCAAAATAATGCTTACCCCTTCATAATTAGGTTTTGTCCAGTCAAATTCATTAAACTCATTTATATTAGGTATAATACCGTTTTCACACAAAATTTCGTAGTAAGTCATCGCTGATTTTATAGCTCCACCAGGTTGACGCCCTTCATAATTAATATTGGACCCATTAAATTGTATTGCACTTTCCATCCACAAAGAAGGACGGTTATATAATATATGGATATTAGAATTTAACGGCTTTACATCCGAGAAAATCTCTTTGTTTTTTTCAATAGATAGTGCAACCTGATGAGCACTATTTAGACGATCTGTTGATTTCCCTTGAAAATCAATCAATGCCCACTCACCTGCCTCTTTCGCAACAGAACGTGAATTAAGTGACCAGAAAATAACCCCCTTCATTCCAGATGCTACTCCTACCCATAGCCATTGAGTGATTTCTTTGTCAGTAGGACAAAATGGGTTCATGCCCGAATAGGTATTATTCCCTCCTTGTAACTCAGTTATATAGAATGGCAAATGACCTGCTCCGGAACGAATAATATTGCAATTAGCTGAAAGTGCCATTGCGTATTGTTGGCGATTAAAGTATACAAAATGCCAACTTGGATGCGCAGAAGCACCAAGTGATGTCAGAAACTTTCGCCATGATGGAAAGTCATATTCAGCTACATTTTCAAAAATCTGATGATTGTTCACATGAATGTCATGTCCGGTATCATATTTTGCAATCTCATCGGCAATCCAATTAAGATACCAGGTATTATAATGAACTAAAAACTTTTGTTTGTCAAAATCTTTGAGTAAAGGGTAGCCTTTACTTTTGTAAGTGGACTCAGCAGGTTGATTTTTTTTCCATTCATTAAACTTTTGCTTATTATAATCTGTCTCGGGAAGGTAACCCATTACTCCGGGTTCATTTAATAATACCCAACCATATAAAGATTTAAAATTTTTATAATGGCTGACCATTTGATGAATATATTCACTAATCTGAGCTTGATGTTGAGTAGTAGAAGGAAATCTGAATCCTGCAATAGGATTATTAGGGGCAGTTGGAAATAATGTAGCAAAAACTTTTATATTGTATTTTTCAGCAGCTTTAAAAGCTTTGTCAAATAAGGTAAAATCCCAACTTCCATCGGATTGATGTATATAGGCTTCGAATAAACGGATGCGACAAAGAGACATACCATTGTCTTTTAGGGTTTTAAACCAACCATCTATTTGTTCGTCATTTTGTCCTGGTTCTATAATTATTTGAGCACCAATCATAGGAGTATCTGCAAATAATTTTTGAGAAGAAAGACTTAGAAGAACAATTGTAATACAACTAACAAATAATTTATTGAACATACTTCTTTAATTTTTTATATTTATAATATCAGGATTTTTCTACACGCCTAAAAATTCAAAATAATCTATTAAAATTAGCTTGGCTACTTTGTAAATCCCCCAAATTGAACAAAGTGTTTTATCATAAAAAAATATCAACAATCTAAATTCACTTGTCGTTTAAATACACTACGCGTTAGAAAAAACAATTTCCTATTTATCTTAAATTCAGGCTTATATTGTTGATGTTGATAAAACACAATCAATATTTAATAATTTTAGAGACTGCATTACTTGTTTTAACAAAATACACTCCATTAGTAAAACTTGACAAATCAAGTTGC
>Ga0302292_1000831_pt1 | contig 20890 bp, 13 predicted proteins | sample III_Fen_N2_1_FD_194553 | JGI IMG/M metagenome (GOLD analysis project Ga0302292, IMG submission 194553) | Peat permafrost microbial communities from Stordalen Mire near Abisko, Sweden - III_Fen_N2_1 | ecosystem: Environmental > Terrestrial > Soil > Wetlands > Permafrost | place: Sweden: Abisko...
AGACCGCGTGGAGAATTAATGGAAGCTGTAGTGATTGAACCATTGGTGGAAGCTGCTGTACCTGTACCTGCATAAGTTGTTACCACTCCACCCGTGGTAATTCTGCGAATTCTATTATTTAACTGATCTGCAATATAGACGTCCCCTGTATTTGGATGAACGGCAATACCGTAAGGTGAGTTGAATTTTGCATCTATGCCTGTACCATCAAAATACGAACCTGTAGTGGATAAAGTCCCTGCTAAAGTAGAAACTGTAGAAGGTAAAGTAATTTGTTGTACAAAATGTTTATTACTTAATGGCACATACAAAATAGATTTTGCGGCATTAAATGCCAGTGTCTGTGCCTGACCTGTAAGACTGACAACTGTTGTTACTGTTGCCGGTGTTGTTACGGGGTCGCCTGTATTAGTAGGCGTTAAAGGTGTAATACCTAAACCGGTGTTATAAATTTTTACTCCGCTTGAATAAGAAATATTGGGTGTTGCTCCAAATGCATTGTAAATAAAGAACACAAAAAAGAGACTTAAAATTGTTTTCATAGAATCATTTTTCTAAAAGTTATCATCGTCATCTTAACTTCAGGAGGGAATGGTGAACATTCCAGGGGTGGTAATCCGTAATAAACTGTTGTTTTCAAGTTTTTTCTTCCTGTAATATAATGAGAAAACCAAATCCGCATGAAATGGCATACACTCACTGGTAATAAGGAATTAAAATTGACGATATTGATTGTTGGGTAAAATAAAATTATCAAGGATTCAAACACGTTGTCCTATTTCAATACTATGACGATTGAATGTCTTCCTTTTAATGCAGATGAAATTGAGTTGCCCTTTTGATTTTTCCCATCCACTGTAAAAGAGGATATCATTTTACCTTTTCCTTCAAGAGAGATGTTTAATGTTGAGTTCCTGTATGTGAGGTCTTTCAATTTTAAAGTTCTGATTCCTTCGGGGAGATATGGATTGAAAGTGACAGAATTCTCATTAAACTTCATGCCAACAAGACCCTTAATCACCATCGAAATATAGGCTGTAGCCGACCATGTTTGCAACTTGCAAGATTCCCAGTGGTAATTGAGGTGTTCGGCACCCCAATCCTGATACCCACCATCCGGCTTGCCGGTATTCGGATTGTATATCTCACGGAAATTGTAATTGCCTTTATCTTCATCCATAGCTAAATGTATCTGGCAGTTTAACTCATGACTAAAGGTTTTGTAATTCCCACAGGTTAAGGCTGCGTTTGCAAAGAATCCGTTTATAAAAGGCCAGATAAGGTTGTTGTGCCTGCCGGGCATATTTTTGGAATACCTAGGAAAATCAGGAGTGATGGACGGAATGCCAAAATCAGATACTTTGGCATTTTCAACCAATAGTTTAGCTTTCTCGCCTTCAATAACTCCAAACATGACTGCAAATGAAATGCCAAGCGCCTCTTGCGAGTAATCAACTTTCCCGTTTTGGTCGATTAAATAATTCAAGGTATTGGTATCGGTGTCATAGAAATTTTTAAGAATATTGGCTTTCAACAATCCTGCTTTTTGTAGTAGTACTTGAGAATCTTCAGGTTTCCCTTTCAGCAGATTATTCATTTGGGCCAAGGCAAGATAACCCCCGTAATAAATACAGTTTGTACTCAGGCATTTAATGCTAAGAGAATTTTTATGATCAAGTACACTACTGGAATAATTTCCCGGTTCATAAACGGGTTCGGGATACCCTGCAATGCCATCATTAAAAACCGATGGACCCATAAATAAACCATAGCGGGCATCAAAGGTTATTTGTTCCAATTGCTTCATTGTATTGGCAGAACACATATATGCCCGGGCAAGGAATGCCTTATCGCCGGTAACGAGGTAATGGTTACAAGCTGCAATCGACCAGATTATTTTATCCCAGTATTGCTGGCCGATGGTATCTTTATGGATGGTGACGCTCCACAATGAGGCTTCAGCGACATTGGGTCTAAACAAACTGACGCCATTCCATGAATTAATGGAAATATCACGGGTCCACTCACCACCATAGTCACCTCCTGCAGCAAGTATTCCCCTGCGAGTATTGATATCTACTGTCCGTACCGCTAATTGAAATGCTGCATCCATCGATGGGTTTCCCGAAATGATTTGCTGGCCCATCAGGTTTTGCGTGAATAATACAATTAAAATAACTAAAATATTTTTCATGGTAAGTTTAAGTACTATAAGGATATAGTGATATTTTATTAAATAGGATTAAGACACTGGTTTACAATACCTATGTCGCATTGAAATTATTTATTTGTTTGAATAATTGGCAACCCATTTTCGGGTGTTGATAGATAGAAATATGAGCAACTAGCATAATCATCACTTCGTTCAAAAAACAAGTATCTATTTTCTTTCGTGAAATCAACTAATTCATATTTACCGTTTGTTTGATAAAATTTTGTTTTCATATTCGACATTTTGGTCACAATACCTTGATCTGTTGTATAACCAATTTGTTGAATGCTCACTTTCATATCATTATAAAAATAAACAGGATCGGGAATATGGAAACGATAGAAGGCATATTGATATTTTTGTTCATCCGCGATGGTACATCCTGAAAACTGATTAGAGAATTCACCCAACGACCATGCAGTTGAAATATAATCTTCGGTGCCTGTACCGCACAAAGTAGGATAGTCCGTATCTCCATCAAGGTACATTTTTACTTCACCTTCGCCCCACCATGCTTTGGTATATTCTTCTTTATTGGGTATCACACTAAAGTTTGCACCAATAAAACGCCCCTTTCCTTTTACCTTAGGCAGCACTTCGTAATCTTTCGTTAAGGTAGTATACGGTTGGTGGTTGAAGTAAGCATGGAAATAGAGAGAATTTTTGTCAAATTTATCACCAAGTGTATAATTAACGTCGTAAAATACCATTTTGGCTTCTTTATCGGTTGTGTTTACTATATTAATTCGCATTCCCTTACTAAAAGGCATTTGTGCAAAACAAAGAAAACTTTTTCCTTCCGGGCTGGCAAATAATGCATTTTCAAATTTTTTCATCTGTGCCAATCCGTGTCCAAAAAAATCACCAATAGGTACTGATATTGCCGGAGTTTCTGCATCATCCCAAAAAATCTCTATTTTTACTCCACGTAGTATCTCTGGAGTTCTATTAGATATGGTGAGCCAGATGCGGCGTACCATTCCACTTGAATTAGTCACCCTGGCTAAAGTTTTAGTCATTCCAGCCTTTAAATCAAAACTTGGTGAACCCTTCCTTCCTGCTTTTATCATACCTCCTCTGCCCTTCTCCCCTTTCCAGTTTTCGGCACTTGCCCACCTGGTTTGAATCTGATTTTCAGGCAAGTCATAAATGTTTTGAGCTTTCGTTAGTCCAAAGCTACAGAAAAAAAAGCATAAGATTATTATATTATATTTCATAATTTATTTAAATAATTATCGTCTTTAAGCATTCATATTGATATTATAAATAAGGGCAGTTAATTACTTCAATAGCCCCTTTCAATCTATATTATATTAGTACTGATTGAATGTGCCGGTGAAGTCAGTTTAACCGCTTTCTGATTCAAACAAAGATTAAACTCCAGACTTTCGTTTGATTTATTCATCACTATTACAGCAATTTTTCCATCCGGATTGACAAATGCTGTCGTTAATAGTTTATCGGAAGCTGTAGTGGCAACAATCCGTTTTGCACCCGGACGGACAAATTTAGAGAAATGCCCCAGATAGTAAAATGAAGCCATATATTGCAACTGCCCAGATTTTGTATCGGCAATTATCGGAGCATAACAAAAATTTTTTACATGATTCGGACCACCTGTTTCATCAAGGAGTATATTCCAATCGGTCCATCCAACAGTCCAATTGTTGAAATCATTAATGATTGATTCGCCATAAATCTCGCCATATCTCCAGTTACTAATACTGTCTTTATTGAAAGATCCGAGACAACCTTCGGTAAAAAGTATAGCTTTCGAAGGAAAAGCATCATGTAATGTTTGCTCATTGCCAAACTGATTTCCGCTATACCAATGAATGCCTGTTCCCCATACATATTTGGCTGCCTCAGGATCATCCAATAACGTGGCAGAACGTGGATACATATAATTGCGGTTATGATCCCAAATGATAAGTTTTGTTGATGCAAATTTCGATTTAATCAATTTGGGACCAAGATAATCACGAACAAGATCACGCTCTTCCTCAGCAGAATATAAACATGATTCCCATGGCTGTGCCGATAAGGGCTCATTTTGAATAGTTAACCCCCAGAAATTAACGCCCTGCTTTTTATACTCTTCGAAAAATTTAATGTAGTAATTAGCCCATGCAGAATAATACTCTGGTTTTAATTTGCCACCATGTAACATGTCATTGTTGGTTTTCATCCATGCCGGTGGGCTCCAGGGCGAGGCGTATAGCTTAAAATCGCCCCCTGTTTTCTCTATCACCTTTTTGATAAAAGGCACACGAAATTTAAGATCATGTTTGATGCTAAACCTTTCTAAACTGGTATCTCCAGGTGTTTCGGTATAGGCATAACTTTCACTCGAAAAGTCGCAACTGTTGATATGTGTACGCCCCAATGAGTAACCTATCCCTTTTACTTTATCAAAATAGGCAGTCATAATCTCGTCTTGTTTATCCGAGGGAAGTTTGTAGAATGTTTCGGCTGAAGCATCAGTCAGTGCCCCTCCAATACCTTCGATTGTCTGGAAAGTTTTGGAATCATCCACATAAATGCACGGAATTGATTCTGTTGGTAATGGAAAATCGAAAAACTCCATTGGCTCTTTTGGTGACAATAAGTTGTTCGTGCTCTGGGCTGTAAGATAACTAAAAGCTCTATTTAAAACCTTTTTTTTCAGTTTGTTATGTGATTTGTCAGCCGCAATCATTTTGGTGCAGCCGACAAATGCCATAACTGTAATAAAAAAAATACCAACGCTGTGATTTAGTTTCATTTAATTGTTTATTATTTTAATGATTATCAATTGAGGACTTGACAAATTAAATCAGAGATACTTTGTGATAAGCAACAGGATGATACATGGTTTCAATATGCCATTAATATTTTATCTTTTTATTACTTTAACGGTATATACCTTGCCTTGTTCGGAATAACACGATACAAGGTAGATTCCTGAGTTTAGAGTTGAAACATCAACAGTTGGACTGGTAGAATTCGTTTTTACTTTTAGGCATTCAATACCAGACAAATTTGTAATTTGAATTGTACTGGATTCATCAGGTAGATTCTTCAATTTCAACATTGAAGTTGTAGGTTCAATAAAGATATTAATCTGTTTGTCACCATTTGTTTCATTTATTGCTGCCGGAGAATTGTCAATCAGCTTAATATCATCGATGAATACCGTGAGTGCATCCTGTTGTTTAATAATTGTTGGCGTTTTTTCAATTTCAAATCTGAACTGAGGGGTTGATGTCATGGTCGTAGCAATTGCTGAACAATCAAACTGTACTTTTTGCCAATCGGGAGATCCAGGTAGATCTATCGTTATAATAGTGTATGTAGGTACTGTAGTATTTGGTAAAATACGAACGCTTATTTTACCGGCAACCAGTTTTAAAACCTTTGCTTCAATTATGCAGTGGCTGGCTGTCATAGGGAGTCCATAAGTAGAGGTCATAACCCCTTTGTAAGTCAATCCTGATGCAATCACATCTGTTGCAATCGAAGTTGCATTTCTGCTTATTTGCATTGCTTTATTACTGGTATTGATACCAAGCTTATTCGGATTATTTACAATTTGCATGGATGTTTCAACGTTAGACCATGAAAAAGTGGAACTAACCACCGTTGTTGCCGGAGCTCCCGAAACCGTAAAATTTTCAAATGTTTCATTAAGTGGACTTAACACAACTGCTGTTTTTTCTACCACCCTGACATCATCAATCAATACAGTAACTGCTGACTTTTGACCGGCAACAGTAGGGGTTTTTTCCATTTCGAATTTTATATTCGGAGTTGCAGTCATTGTGGATACAATAGCAGAAAAATCAAATCTTACTGTTTGCCAATCCAGTGAACCTTGCACATTAGCGGTTACTATCGTGTATGACGAACCAGTAGCATTTGGGTAAATGCGAATGCCAACTATACCATCAACAGTTTTAAGTATTTTTAATTCAATGACGCAATTGGTGGGTGTCAAAGCGAGGTCATACGCTGTTGATTGGACTCCTCTATAGACAAAATTAGATGCCCCTGAATTAGTGGTAATTGTATCCATTGCAATTCTATTGATTTGCAAAACTTTGCTACTGGTATTGATTCCTGTTTTATTCGGGTTGTCAATTATTTGTAATGTAGACCCTTGACCACCCCAATAATAGGGTGTTGTAATTGAGACTACAGGTGCTGTTGAAATAGTAAAACTTTCAAAAGTTTCGTTAAGCGGACTTAGGGCGAAAGTTGAAACAGGTGATATTCCTAAGATGATTGCAAAAAGTATGTTTTTTTTCATAAGTGAGGATTATAAAGTGTTTAAGAAAAAAGGATTAATAATACGAGTAAAAGGGAAAATAATTTACACTGCATTTACAGGTAAACGCAGCGTAAAAAAAGAATCCTGATTATTTATTTTCAAGCATTTTGATGTCGTCAATGTATACCATCATTGCAGCTTCCTGTGAAGCCAATGTGTTAGAGTTCTTTTCAAGTTGAATTACGATATACCCTTCAGTTGTTACAGGATATTCTATTCTCCCGCTAAAATCGAATTTTACCGTTTGCCAATCTGCCGATGCGGGCAACTCATTTGAAATCAACTCAACATAATGTTTGTTTTCATCAGAGAATAAACGCATAGCCAATTTACCGGCTACATTTTTAAGGACTTTAAATTCAATGGTGCTGTTATTTCCTTTTGATAAATCATAAGAAGCAGTTGTTACACCTCGCCATGTAAATCCATTCGCTGAAGTCGCCGTGATTGAATTATTCTCAGCCCGGATGAGTTTCAACACCTTGTCACTTTTATTGATTCCTGTTTTAGTTGGATTTTCTGCGACCTGTAAAGTCATATCATCACCTGAGCGTATCCAACGAAGTCCTGAGAATGACACTAATCCGGAGTTCGAACTTGTAGTGAATTTAAAACCTTCAAATCCTTCATTAAGAGGTAATTTCTGAGCAAATGATGTTACCGAAATTAAGCCCATAGCAACGAGCAAGAAAGAAATTCTTAGAGATTGTTTTTTCATGATAGTGAATTTTGATTTTAGAGTTTGATTTTTAATGAAACTATAATAATTAGTCTACAAATATAGTAGTAAACCAGAGTTGAATTGTTGCCCAAATTCTATTTATTTTTGCTCATTTGAATATTTATCTATTTGTTTCTTCAGCATGAATTGATTCACAAATTAAAATTACCAAAATCATGATGACTTTAATGCGTGATTTTTTCGATGGATATTCTGGAATTGAGAAGCTAATCATCTACTAATAAGAAAATCAGAGGTGACCTGTGATTTTCTTATTTGTAGATGATTAACACTATTTTTAGAGGATAGATAGAATTCCTTTGTTGGAATAACTAGGATTTAATGAATTTTTGAGTTACTGATAGAATGTCCTTTCTGAATTTTAAGAAATAAATCCCTTTTGTCAATTGCCCGACGGCTAGTTGGGTGACTGCATCATCAATATGTCTTTTTATACATTCAGTACCCTTTATATCAACAATCTTTAAGTCTCCACTACGGTATAATTGAGGTATTGTAATGGTTAGAATTTCATTTGTTGGATTTGGAGTCAGTTGTATTGATGTATGGTTAGGATTAGTAGAGCTCGTAGTATTCATTCGCTTATAAACCCTTACATAGTCAACAGACATTGTATCAGGAAATAATGTTGTAGCATCAGGACTTCCTGGCCAGCTTCCGCCGATTGCCAAATTGAGCATCAAATAGAAGGGCTTGTGAAATTCCCCTGTGCTGTTTACGCTGTCTTTGATGTTTCCTTCCCAGTATTTAGTTCCATCCAGAAACCAGGTAATCGCTTCTTCATTCCATTCTATTGAATAGACATGGTATTGCTGTACGTCACAAGGTGTAGTAGTGCCATTTTTTTTATGACCATCGTTATCCCAATGCATGGTGCCATGATTCTTACCTTCATCATTTATTTGTTCCATAATATCAACTTCCCCACATTTCGGCCAACCTACCTGATGTATGTTTTGACCGAGCATCCAGAATGCAGGCCACATGCCCTGTCCTCTCGGAAGCTTAATTCGGGCTTCGACTTTTCCATATTTAAAATTATATTTATTCTCAGTAGTGATACATGCTGAAGTATAATCTGACCCATTATACGACTCTTTTTTACCAATGATGAGTAAACTTCCATTTGCAACTTTGCAGTTTTCAAGCCTTTTGTTAGTGTAATATTGTAATTCCTGGTTTCTGATTAGTCCAACTTCATGAACCCATTTCGTATTATCCGGCAACCCTGAATAATTAAATTCATCACTCCATACCAAATTCCATGATTGTCCAAAAACCGGAGTCAGGATACATACTAACAAAATAATAATGATGTTGTTTCTCATAAAAGTGCTTGTTTAATAGCTGATTGATTAATTGTAGATAATCAAAGTAACAATAATTTATCACTCAATTATCTTTTCATTTGTTTTAAATTCGTATTAAGTAATGTGTAAAGATAATGGTGTGAATGCTTATTGTTTTTTCCTGTTTAGTTATTGTTTTTGCTCGTTTTCATATTTTATAAGCAAATAATCTAATTTATCTCGCTGATGCTGGTATTCATAATTAAAAAATCTATACAAAGTCCATTTTCATTCAATTGCCGGGATTCCATTTATCATTTACAAGTTATCCAGTTAATCTTAAAAAAGCAGAATTAACTCAGGTATTCTGCTTTTTTTAAATTCATAAATTATATTCTTACTATTATGTACTACAATGTATAATTTCATAGTCAGACCTTAAAAAACATTTATTACGGATATTCTGATATCAATTTCAACAACACACCATTTGTCCACCCGAATCCATCCTGACCGGCATACTCGCCTCCACCAGCCTCCAGGGCAGTATTTACTACATTATATTTCTCCATAAGTTTACCAGTACGATTATACACATCCACATTCAGTTTGATCCATCTATGGGCGATGCTGCCTGCAGTTGCTTTCAGGTTGTAGTTTTCAAGTCCTTTTACTGCAATCCATTGCAAAGGAGCCCATCCATTGGGAGCATCCCATTGCTGCCCGGTATTCTTAAGTGTAGTAACAATGCCACCGCTCTTTAAAAACTTTTGTTTTAGGGTGTTTTCAACCTGTATAGCCTGTTTTCGGGAGGCTATATTAAAAAATAATGGTGAGATCCCTGCAGCAGTCAATTCAGGAGATTGCTTTCGAAGTACAAAATTATAATCCACATACCACTTCACCTTTTCATTCCAGCAATAGGTATCGATGGCTGCTTTCCGAACTTTTGCTCTTTGAAGATATAATTTATAGTGTCCGACATTGCCTGTTGCTTTGTTTGCATGCGCTAAGGTTAGCTCCAGATGAAACAGCAAGCAGTTAAGGTCAACAGGTATCAGGCTTACTGTTTGTATGGTGTTGATAGTTGCGCCATCAGCAAACCACCTGCTGCTGAAGTCCCACCCACTCTCAGCACCACTGCGCATGTTCCGGCAAAATCCGGCAAACATATTAGCCTGTTTCTTCTTTTCTACTATAAGGCTTTCTTTCATTGCCAGTACATAATCTTCCCGGTAACTTTCCTGTCTGGGAATACTATCCTGATCGTAATATCGGTTTAGTATAGATCCATCGGACATAACAACAACATGTTTTGTGGGTGCCGTTTTATCCATCCAGTAATCATATTCATTCTGAAGTGAATTCAGGTACTCAGAATATACTTTTTCTCCTTTTTTCTCTGCCAGCAGGTTAACCATCAGACTAAAATAAGGCGGTTGGGAACGTGACAGATAATAACTCCTGTTCCCATTGGGTATATGACCGTACGTTTGAATCAGGTACGAAAAATTACGGATCATATTCTCAATTATTTTCCATTCTCCGCTTTGTTGCATTCCCAACATGGTAAAATAACTGTCCCAGTAATAGACCTCGCGAAACCTGCCTCCCGGAACTATATATGAATATGGAAGCGGGAGCAATGAACTGCCTGATATAGCTGAGTCAGGTTTTCGTTCCAGCACTTTCCAAAGGCTCTTGATATGCTTAATAATCGGTTCCGGCTTGCTTGTTATTAAACCTGATGAGTTATTTACAGGTATTCTGAAATTGTCAATAACAAATTGTTCCATCCTTTTTTTGGAAACAGTATCTTTAGTCATCAGACTATATTGATTTAGAATATTTTCTGCATTCCCTATAGGTGTGCAATCCACAAAAGTTTTGCTATCCTGAAAAACAGATTGCAACTGTACATCGACAAATAACTGACCATAGATTTTATCGGGTGGCAAGGCAATCCTTACATCCACTGTATTATTTTGCCCTGATATCAGGAATGAACAACAGATTGCCAGAATAATAGTCATTGACTTTTTCATAAGATTGAGCATGAAGGATGTTAACTTGAACTATAAAAGTTTTAATGTTTGATTTTATGCTGAATAAATCATTTTGATTCAGGGAAATCCATTGTGAATAAGGGATTGGTATTTAATCCTGAAGGGTTCTGATATTCGGAATGAATGTAGTGTATTCCTTTCAAATCCAATCCCCTATTAAATATATATATCTGTCAATTTTTAATAAACTGCAATTTACATAAACTTATTTAATACCCAATATAGTGGTTGTCATTTAGGTAGATAAACAATTAGAAATTGCTTGTGTTTCATTGATTATCAAACTGTCATTTTTCATTTTCTTCCTGCTTTCATGATCACATTCTCACAAATCGGGCTTTTTTTTTAAAAACATTGACTTTGCATCTGATCCGTGAGGGGATTTTGAGGGATTGACATAATCTTAGTTTTTTAAAAATACAGTATTTGTAAAATATCTCTGTCATCGGGGATACGGGCTCTTATCTCTTTTTGACGAAGCAAAATTAAATCATTAAGAAAAATACCACATGCAAGTTCCATGGTAACTTGCATATAAAACATTATAACTATTTAATTGATAGCGAAATATAAGTGTAACTATTTGTTAATAATCTTACAAACATTACCTGTAGGAGGGTTTGATTAATAGAAGGTAGCCGGTAGAATGTAGTAGGAAGTAGTAGGATATTTTTGGTATGACACTTCCAACGAACAGGATATCAAATAACCGGATTCACAAGTTTCATTAGTAAACTTTCAACATGAGAATACCATGATTATACCACGATGATACTCTTCTTATTTTGAAGTTTCCGTAACCATATTCGGTAGATACGTATATATTACACTGCTTTTTATGGATACGGATTATATACGTATCTACCGTGTAACTACTGCTTATCTATTATGAAACCTCGGTAACATGATGGTATTATCATGGTATCATCTTCCCTGTTTAATAAACAAAGTGAGCAATTTGATTAAAAAGATATAATAGAAAAGGTGTTCAATAAATTGAACACCTTTCCTTAAATAATTAAAGCGAAACTTGTTTTTAAATCAATTAATCACTTGTTTATAAGCCTTATTATCAACGCGGATAATATACAATCCTGAATTTAATGCTTTGGATGTAAATAATCCTTTTGTATTTACTGATTGAATAAGACTTCCACGAACATCAAAAATGGAGATGTTTGAAGCAACTCTTTCTGCAACAATACTTTTATCAATAACTTTTACTAAGGCGTTGTCAATCATTTCAGTTTCAACAGCTGTTGTAACCGGTGCATAAATAGCACTAAATGCTGATACTGTAAAATTGACAATATTTCCGGTACCCGGATTTGTAAAATTGCCATAAGGTGTTAATTGTCGATAAGTTCCAAGGGCTCCATCTAATCCAGCATAAAACAACCCAGTAAAAGGATGTGCTGGATTTGACCCAGCAAGCGTATAACTGAACACTTTTGTGTTGGTATTGGTAGCTGACAAAATCATTTTTTTTGCATTTGTTGGAAGAGTCCAACCTACCTCTTGACCAATAAAATAACATTCACTCACGGCTAAAGGAACTGTTACATTTATAAAAGTATAATTCATTACATTTTTCCAACCGGTCACAGTTACATCTTGTGAAGTTACTCCTGTTGCAACAGAAGTAAAAGAAACAGGAGCTGAGGAAGTTGCCCAGCTAAATGGTCCATTTTCAACATAGAAACTTTTCGCACCGGCAAATGTCAGTGGAAGAGTACTGCTTGAGAATAACTTTGTAGTTCCATCTACAGATGTAGAAACATAATGCAAAGGCGTCAATGCCGCCCAACTATCAAAACTGCCATTTATAAAGCAGGTATCAGTTGTTGATGGAACTGTAACGTTTAAAGTGAATTGTGCAAATCCTGAAGTAGCTGTTAAAAGCAATATACTGAGTATAAATAGTTGTTTTTTCATTGTATATATTTGTTTAAGGTTAGTTTATGATTTGTTTGTAAGATTTATTATCCACGCGAATGATATACATGCCAGGTTTCAAATCATTGCTGAAGAATGATTTTTCATTAGTAGTTGATTGAATCATTTTTCCTTGCAAATTGAATAAAGTAACATTAGAGTATTTCCCGGTAACTTCAATTTTTCGGTCAATAGTTTTAATAGAATAGTTATCGGAGTTAATGGTCATTACTGCCGCAGGTGCTGCATAAGCATTGAATGCATTGCATACAAAACTAACAGAACCATCTGTCCCAGAATAAGTGAAATTTTCAACGGCAGTTTGTTGATAAGTCCAACTTGTTCCACTTAAACCTGCCAGAAATTTAACAGCAATAGTATGTGTGGATGTTTTATCATAAATAATATAACTGAATACTTTATCTGAAGAAGTTGTAGAAACCAAATTCATTTTTTTTGCAGCAGCCGGAAGTGTCCATCCCCAATATCCAATTATATAACAATCATTGACTGAAGCAGGAACTGTTACAGTAATTTCAACAGGAGAAGGAAGAGCATTAAATGAAGTAACTATTACATTTTGTGTAGTAGCACCAACTGTTGTAGTTGCTGTAAACTGTGGATTGGATTGTGCAAATGCCCAATCTGTACCTGCAAGAATTTGGAAAGTACCCGAACTAACAAATGTAAGTGGTAAATCAACTCCAAAAAGCTTCGTTCCTGCAGCATCATCAGTTGAAATTAATGTTAACTGAGTATTTGCAGGAGCTGCCCATGAATTAAAACCTCCTGAAGCGTAACATAACGATGTTGTGGAGGGAACAGTAACTGTCAATGTAAATTGAGCAAAACCGGAAGTTACTACTAAAAGTAACAAAGCAAGGGTGTAAAATTGTTTTTTCATGTTTTTAAAATTTAATATTAGTATTGGATTGAAATTTAATAAATTAACTGTTTATAGGATTTGCTGTCTACACGCAGAATATATAAACCGGGAGTAAGACTATTGGAAATGAAATCAGTAGTATTTATAACTGATTGTATAAATCGTCCTTGTAAATTGAATAATGAAACGTTCCAAAATTTACCTTCCACCTTTATTTTTCGGTCAATTGTTTTGATGAAATAGTTCTCTGTATTGATGGTTTGAATTGCCGAGGGCGCTGCATTTGCCAGAAACGAATCGCAAGTAAAATTACAGTATGCATCTGTTCCCGAATAGGCAAAGTTTGCTGCCTGGGTTTGTTGATATGTCCAGTTTGTTCCGTTCAAGCCAGCTAAGAATTTCACTGAAACGCTATGAGTAGCCATTTTATCGTAAATACTTATCGTAAATACTTTAGAATTTATATCCGTAGAAATTAATGTCATTTTTTGAGCAGAAGCCGGAAGTGTCCAACCCCACAGGCCCCCAATGATATAGCAGTCATTCACCGAAACCGGCACGGTAACATTGATAGTGAAAGGATATGGATAAGCCTTAAAGGAAGGTACGATTACATCTTGTGACATTCCGGAAGCAACTGCTGTAATATTACCATTTGAAGCAGCAAACGACCAATCTGTTCCGGCAACAACCTGAAAAATGCCCGAACCTACGAAACTATAGGGAAGATATGCGCGAAACAATTTTGTTCCGGCAGTATTGTCTGTAGAAATGTAGGTAAGTTGATTTGCAGTAATTGACCACGCATTAAAATTACCCGACACATAACAGATTGTAGTTTGCAAAGGCACGGTTACATTTAACACAAATTGATCGACTCCTGCATTTGGACTAAAACGTTGGAATGGAGAAGCCAAAAAACCATCACTATTTGTCAGGTTTGAAGTTTTGGGATTGTCGAACCACGCATATCGAACTATGGCTGGATTTGTAACACTGCTGCTCGAAACGGTTACTTTGCTTCCATTGATGGTAGCTGTTGCATTAAAAAATTTACGATCCATTCCTGCAATGGTAAATCCGGTTAAAACGCCAGTATTTTTAGCCACAAGTCCGGTTCCGGTATTTGCAAATTCCAGCATCATTGAATTTGAATTAACGATCATTGTGCTCAAAACAGGTCCTGAACCTAAAGTATTCTGACCGTAATTAAGCTTTAAAGCGCATTGTGCTAACCGATAACCCACATCTTTTTTATTGGTTGGGTGAATATTGGTAACATCGCCTAAATCGGTTATTACTGCTTGTGCAGTTTTTGGAAGGGAAAGCGCTGAATTTTGCACATCTCGTAATTCAGCCCATTGACTTTCCTGAGGAGAAGTAGTTTCAGCACCAAAACCAGGTAATTGAACCCACATAAAACTAAAATCATATCCCCATCTTTTTCGCCAATCGCCAATCATATCCTGAAAAAGAGTTTTGTATTTCAATGCTTCATTTGCATTATTCTCACCCTGATACCAGATAACACCTTTTATACCGGTTTTAATCAGCGGATGTATCATTCCATTATACAAAGTTGATGGCCATGTTGGTGCATATCCTGTAGCTTCTTGCAACAAAACTGCCTGCGTTTTTCCGGAAGCCTGTTCGATGGTTTGGCCTGCATATTTTTTATAATCCGGATCAACAGTCGTAATTTCATCCCAAGCCATCCAGGAACGAATAGAAGTCTGATACCACGCTGAAGTGATAAGTCCGATTGGTATATTCAGATTTACCTGCAGGTTTTTACCGAAATAATAAGCTAAAGCCGAGAATGTTGCAGAAGAAGTCGGGTCGCATGAAAGCCACGAAGCCTGAGGTATGTCTGTTTGCACAATCGTATTAAAATTCTTTGGAATGGTTAGTAAACGGATGTTTGTATTGGTCGATGCCGGAATTTCAGTGGCAGAGGAGGCTTCCTGATTCAATCGGAATTCCATATTTGACTGGCCACTGCAGATATAAACATCGCCGATTAGAACATTTGTAAAATTAATGGAATTACTTAAACCCTTAACAGTCAACGTATATGGACCTCCAAAAGCCATTGCCGGAAGTTTTACTTGCCATTGTCCATTATTATCTGTGGTTGCAGATACTGAAGCACCATTAAATGAAACAGTTGCCATTTCACCTACAGCTGCATTTCCAAACACGGTTATTGGCATATCACGTTGCAAAACCATATTATTCGAGAAAATCTTAGAAAGACTTACATCAGCGAAAGTAACTGAACTGAAAATGATTAATAAGATGAAAGGAATAAGTATTTTTTTAAAATGCATAAAAGCTGAAATTAGATTTAGTTGGTCAAAGGGCAAACTAATGTGATTTATCTTGCCTTATTATATAGACAAACGACACTAAAATATCACTAGTGAAGTTGAATTATTTTTTTGTAATCAATTCAAATTTCAATGTTTCAAGTTTTTCAGATTTTAGCTCTACGTGGATTTCCCCTGCTGTTTCAGCACTTTTTACCGTTAAAAGCAATTTACCATGATGTACTTTGCGCACATTGTTTTTAAAAATTCCGGTGTAAAACATATCTCCGGTGTCAAGTCCAGCTAACGATCCGTTGCCGGTTACATTTACTTCAATCTCATTGTTGGCATCATAAACCGGATTTTTGTTTTTATCAACAAAGGTAATTTCAATCAACGACATATCCTTACCGTCTGCAACCAAAACACTTTTGGTGGGTTTAGCTATCATTCGGACTGGTTCACCAGCTGTTTTCAAAATATTTTCTGTAACTTTTTTATTTACGTTATAACCAATCGCTTTGAGTGTTCCGGATTTGAAATTTATTGGCCATGTTCCTAAATAAGTATTTTTGTCAATTGTCCTTTTACCAAGAGATTTATTATTGAGAAACAATTCCACCTGATCGCAATTTGAATACACATTTACAGTTAATGAATCGGTACTTTTCCAGTTCCATTTCAAAGCAGTGATTGATTTACCCTTTTCTTTTTGTTCCACCGCTATATGAACCGTGGGTTTGTCGCTCCAAAAACTATTGAATAAATAAAATTGAGGTTTCTCAAATCCGGCAATATCCATTAAACCACGCGTCCATCCACGTTGCGGATAAGTGTCCGATTCTCCGAAATAATCAATTCCAACCCAAATAAATGCACCAATTACATAATCGTTATCGCGGTAAGCAATAAAATTTCGTGTTTCGCGGTTGGTTTCTGTTCCAACACACAATTTTTCAGGACGTTTGGTATGTTCGGGTTCGTACATTTCTTCTTTAAAATGGCGGTCGATATAATTATAGCCCGAAATATCCAAAGCATCCATAAAACCATTTTTTGTTGCCTCCATATATTGGTCGCAACCCGATGTAACTGGGCGAGTATTATCTTCAGCGTGACAGATGGCAACTAATTTTTGGGCGATTTTATATCCATCGGCATTATTCTGATCAGGAATTTCATTACCAATGCTGTACATAATAATGGAAGGATGATTGCGGTCGCGCTGCAACATGGCTTTCAAATCGGTTTCGCTCCATTGGTCGAAATACAGATGATAACTATTCTGGGCTTTTCCCTGATTATTTTCGGTGTAATTATAAGGCCAGCCACGCGTCCATTCGTCAAACGCTTCGTTCATAACATACATTCCAATGGAATCGCACAAGTCGTAAAACTCAGGTGCAAATGGATGATGCGACGTGCGCACTGCATTGCAACCCATTTCTTTGAGCTTCATCAATCGTTGATGCCAAACTGGAATGGGAACTGCAACACCAAATGAACCAACGTCTTGATGAACACAAACTCCTTTTAGTTTTTCAATTTTGCCGTTTACAAACATTCCTTTGTTGGGGATATATTCCAATTTGCGAATACCAAAAGAAGTAACCTGATCATCAATGACTTGTCCATCGCAAAGTATTTCACTTTTCAAGTAATAGATTGTCGGTGAATTTAATGACCACAACTTCGGTTGATTCACTTCAATCTGCTGATTCAGCAAATGACTTGACTGAAACTGGCTGCATTCCTTTTCGCTTTGAATTTTTGCTATTTCAGTTCCATTTTTATCAACTATGGTGGAGCGTAAAATCAGCTTTTTTGTGAATGGTAAATGCTTGGCATACACATTTTTCTTCCATTTTTGCATAGCTTCCGATGTAAAAAAATTGCTTGCAAAATCGTAGTTGATATTTACCGTTGCCTTTGCTGTTGTGGCTTCGGGCGTTGTTATGTAAACGCCTTTATAATTATTGAAATGTACAAAATTGGTAGCAATCAACCACACATTTCGATAAATTCCGGATCCTGTGTACCAGCGTGTTGATTCTTTTACGGAATTATCAACACGAACAGCAATGGTATTTATTTCTCCATTTCCTGACTTTATAAATTCAGTCAAGTCATATTGCAAGGTGGTAAAACCATACGGATGACGACCCAGAAATTGACCATTAATCCATACTTCGCTGTTCATGTAAATACCATCAAACTGAATAACAAGCTGTTTGTTTTTCATCGATTCAGGCAAAATGAATGATTTACGATACCAACCAATTCCAATTGGGAAAAAGCCGCCAGAGCCACCTATAGACTTATCTATAGCACCTTCTATGCTCCAGTCGTGAGGCAAATTCAGCTCCCGCCACGAAGTATCGTTATAGATTGAATCCCTGAATTGTGGATTATCACTCAGTATAAATTTCCAATCTTTATTGATGGATACTTTTTGACGTACCTGAGTGGATGGAATTGCTGATAAAGAAAATATGGAAGCAATGAGAAGAACTAATAGAATTTTAATTGATTTCATTATATTATAAATGGTTTATCTTGAATAAATTATTTTACTTTCATCAAATACGGAAGCACATCCAACTCAGCATTCATTTCTATCGTCTTTGGTCCTTTAAAAATTGTTCCTACTTCGTTTTTCCATGTTCCTTTTGGAACGAGGACAGTTCTTTTTGTTGCATTTTTCGCCAATACAGGAGCAACCAACAAACTGTCGCCAATCAGGAACTGGTCTTTTACTTTTTCAAAACCGTTATTTGGAAATGCATATTCCATTGGGCGCAAAATAGGTTCACCTGTTTTTGCTGTATTATCAACAGCCCGGAGAATATAAGCAGTAAATTTTTCGCGAAGTTTTACTGCCTTCAAGACAGCATCAAGATGTACTTTATCCAGAATCCTCCAAGGTGCAACCGAAAATTGCATCATGGGCATCAATGCGTGACATTGTGCAGAACGGACAATCAAATCCTGATCAATTTTACTGGCATTCAGAAATGAGGTAAATTCCCCACCACCAATCATATCAGGGCATGAATACGCATAACCCATCAAACCTTCGAGTATCATATTCGGAATTAAATCCTGTAAATCGTTCCAATTATGCCCTTTATCAGCCAAGCGGTTGGCAATGGCTTGTCCACCCATTTTCCAGTTAGCACGGTATTCATTGAGAGGAAACTCAAGACCGATTTTGGCATACAATTCGGTATATTCATTGGGCGAAGTAAACTTGCGGAAAGAAACCAAATTGCTTTCATCTTTGCCAATATCGCCGGCATCAAATTTGAAACCATCTACGCCATATTCATTTACCAACACGTTCAACGATTTTTTAAACCAATCAACAGCTTCGGGATTACTAAAATCGAGCAACAAACTGTATCCGTTCCACCATCGGCAAACGGCGGGTGTATTATTTTTATTTAGAAATACCAATTTCTTTTTAGCAACTTCTCTACCTTCTTTCGAATCGGCACTTACAAACGGACACACCCAAAGCATCACTTTGAAGCCCATTTTATGAAGTTTGGCAACCATTTCTTTTGGCGATTTAAATCGTCCGGGATGAAATGTCCAAGTTCCATAATCTTCCTGCCAGTTATCGTCAATCATCAACACTCCGGGAGTTAGACCGTTATCCAAAATAGCCTGAGCATATTTCATAATGTCATTTTCGTTTTGGTCATACATCAGTTCAATCCAAGTATTGTATTGAGGCTGGCTAAACAGTAGTTTATCAGGCGTTTTTCCAGTGTATGGGAAATAACTTTTCGTAGCAAACTGATAGGCTTGCTTTAGCGTTGTCCCGGCTTTGGAATAATTAATCTTTGCTGTTTTACTTTCCACAATCAAACTATCCGTTGTGTATTTAATCGAAATGGGTTGTTCGCACCACAGCACTTCCCCCTGATTGGATAATAGCAAGGGTTGAATCTGGTTACCGTAATTATTTCCGTTCATATCGGCTACGTAACCTGCTTTCAATGGCATCATCGAACCGTGGTTAATAACACCACTCCACCAATTGGATTGAGCGGAGATTTTTAAAGCAAACCGTTGCTTGGCAGAATTTAGTTGTGCATTACCCGAAAATGATAATGTTAATAAGATCGAAAGGATCAGCATGTGTTTGAATTTCATTTTTCCTTTTTTGTATATTGTAAATAATTTATTTTGTGCTTATTTTGCAGATTTTGAGTTCTTATATCGGTTCAATGCCTCTAAATAATAGTAATCGGCATAAATCAAAGGGACATCAACTTCCGAACCACGTGGCAAATTTCCTGTGCTGTGTTTCAATATGAAATTTCCGTTCGTGCCCGGTTCAGCCAGATATGCAGTTGATGATAAACTCTTTAAAATTTTGACAGCTGCATTGCAATATTTTTTATCATTTTTCAAGTATGTTGAAAGTTCAAACAAAGCCGAACAGGTAATTGCAGCGGCTGATGCATCACGTGGTTGAACTACCGGTGCCGGATTTTTTTCTGCCCACTGTGCAGCCACAAATCCTTTTTGTCCGGCATTAAAATCCCAATACGGAATTCCATCTTCTGGTAAGTTTTTGTTATTCAACCAATAATCAGCTAAATGCTTTGCCAGCACAAGGAATTCTTTTCGTTTGGTGAACCGATAAACCATTGTATAACCGTAAATTCCCCAGGCTTGCCCACGTGCCCAGGTAGAGTTGTCGGCAAAACCCTGACATGTTCCACGAAATAAAACTTTTCCTGTATTTGGATCATAATTCACCACATGGTAACTGCTATAATCTGATCGAAAATGATTTTTCGCAGTAGTTTCGGCATGTTTTGTGGCAATATTTGAATATTGCTTGTCTCCGGTTACTTCGGAAGCAAAGTATAGCAATTCGAGGTTTATCATATTGTCGACAATTACCGGATAGTACAGCTTGTATTTTCCATCCCACGATTCATTGTAATTCCATGATTTTATGCAGCCTGTTTTTTCACTGAACCTTGTACACAATGATTCGGCAGATTGAATAAGTATTTCCTTGTATTTTTCGTTCTTAGTCAATCGGTAAGCATTCCCATAACTGCTATACATTAAAAAACCAATATCATGATGCGAAGTCAGAAATTGCATTTTTTCCATTGG
>Ga0302292_1000833_pt1 | contig 20880 bp, 17 predicted proteins | sample III_Fen_N2_1_FD_194553 | JGI IMG/M metagenome (GOLD analysis project Ga0302292, IMG submission 194553) | Peat permafrost microbial communities from Stordalen Mire near Abisko, Sweden - III_Fen_N2_1 | ecosystem: Environmental > Terrestrial > Soil > Wetlands > Permafrost | place: Sweden: Abisko...
TGTGGGCAGATGATAAAGCTTTCGATATTAGCCCTCAGGCCGTCAAGGATTCGGCAAAAAAAAACTATGAAGCCATTAATTCAAAAATAGAAAATTTTGAAAGAACAACTAAAGAGCTCCTCAATTCTCTAACCAGTGCTGGACAAGTACCCTCTCATGAACAACTACGCACAGAATTAGATCGAATCTTCAAGCCATCGAGAATAGTAACAGAAGAAGGTGAGAACCCTAAAGAGCTTAACTCCTTTATTGAATTCTTCATTAAAACAGCAACGCGAAAACAAAACACGATAAAGAGCTATAGAACTTTGCAAAATAATTTGCTCGAATATCAGAAGGCGAAAAAGATCACTTTAAACTTTGAGCACATCAATATAGATTTTTATAACTCTTTTGTGGACTACCTCAAGCAACCAACAACTGTAAAAACAAATTCAGGTTCGACTAAAGTAAATCCCGGACTAAAAGAGAACTCTATCGGTACCCGAATAAAAATATTGAAAACATTTATGAGTGCAGCTCAAGAACGTGGCATAGAAGTTCCTGATGATTATACAAAGAAATCGTTTAGGAAGCTAAATGAAGAAACGTTTTCAATCTACCTTACCGAGTCTGATCTGAATCAAATTTACAGTAAATCAGAACTCCCAGCATATTTAGAAAGAGTTCGTGATATGTTTCTTATTGGGTGCTACACCGGATTACGATTTTCTGACTTGTCTAAACTCAAAAAAGAAAACCTGACTAAAGACAATACAATAAACATTCTGACACAAAAAACCAATCAAAGTGTAGTTGTACCTATACATCCGATTGTTCGCGAGATCTTCGCTAAATATGATTATCAGCTGCCCAGAATCCCGACTAATCAAAAGTTTAATGATTATTTGAAATTGGTTGCAGAAAAGGCAGAGCTAAATGAGCTAGTGACTATAGAAAGAAGTAAAGGAAACCTTGTTGTTGGGCAAGCGATAGAGAAATGGAAACTAGTAACAAGTCATACTGCCAGACGATCTTTTGCAACTAATGCGTTCTTAGCGGATATGCCAAGTATAAGCATTATGAAAATAACTGGACATAAAACGGAATCTGCTTTTATGAAATATCTTAAGATGACTGCAAAAGATAATGCTATAAAGATGCAGTCACATCCATTTTTTAATAAATCAATTACTGATAAATAGTTATAATATGAAATATGAGAGAGTTGTGAGACTTGAGAGATTTGGGATTATTGATTTTTGTAATTTTCTTACAGGTGCGAACGAATTAAATACGTTTAATTTTTATTGGCCGGAGATCTCAAAAGTTGATTTGTACAATTACGTGAAAATCAAAACTGAAAACTTCCAGCCCGCTTTGTTAAAGTTTTTCATTGAAGAACTAAGGGAAAGTGTAAATGATCTAGAATTCTTAATGCCAAACTCACCTAGAGAGTTACAATATGGAAGAATCTATTATACAATTGAAAGGCCTTCCCCATTTTTCCCCGAAATTGAGCTTAAAATGTCATTCGCTGTAGATAAAACTCTAAGAGAGAGGGTCGAATTTTTGTCAAATGCGATACCAAATTTGGTATTTAGGCTGGGCGTGAAAAAACTATTTCAACTTTCTGATATTGCAGAACAGGAATATCAAAGAGTGTCTGAACTCGGTGAAATTGAAGAAAATTTGAATGTCAATAAGACTAAGCTAAATAGGAGGCAGAAGGTTGCTTTGCTTGAAAGTACAGGAGTGTTGAAATATCTAGAAACTAATGTATTTGCTGGAAATCAAACAAAAATAGCTGAATACTTGAGTTTACTACTTGAGCTTAATCAACAAAATATTAGAAAAGAAATAAGTGGTGCTACAGAATTGCTGTTAAGTGACCCAAAAATAACTAAAGTGATTAATCCAATATTGAGTGATTTAGGGTTAATGTGTAAAGAATAAACAAAGTTGTAGTAAGTTTGTAGCAACTACAATAGATTAAAATACAGTAAGATATAAAAAAATGGCTAGTATTTTTGCAGAGTAATTTAAAACGCAAAAATATGTCAAACGAAATTATTTTATCAGGTATCAGTTTTGAACAGTTACAAGACAGTATTAAAACTATTGTACAAAATGAAGTACAAAAAATTGTAACAGGCATAAATCACTCTGAACCTGCCCCAGAATTTATTACTCGAAAAGAAACTTGCAGTATCTTAGGTATTACCCTTCCAACTCTTAATGAGTGGACAAAGAACGGAGTTATCCCAGCCCAACGTATTGGCTCTCGAATCAGATACCTCCGCACTGACGTTTACGCTTCCTTAAAACAAGTTGAAACCAAAAAGTGTAGGAGGGCATAGAGGATGGTAAAGCGATGTTTGTCCATAAAGGAAGAGGCACGTTATGATTGACGGCTTCAAATCATGGAATACCAAAACCTATTTAGATGATGATTTTTTGAACTTGAATGGTTTGCGTATTTCCAAAAACAAGCATGATGGTCATGTTGTTGAAGGTAGTCTACATAAATTCTCAAACGCAGGTGTACATAATGCAAATGATTTTATGTTGAGCAACCTAATAGACGCATTGAATCTGTTGTTTGACAATATAGGATTAAACCCCGATATTACGGTTTTAAACGGTTTTGAATTTGGTGTAAACATAACACTTCCATTCAGTCCTAATGAAGCCTTAAAATGCATTATTCTGCACAAAAGTAACTCAGGTGTGAGCGACAAGATTGGTAAGAAGTTCGAGTACCAAAAGTATTCGGTTAAGCTTTACAACAAGTCTACACAATGTAAAGTAGAGCCATATCAATCAGAGAATATTTTAAGGGTAGAAGTCAAAGTAAGAAAAATGTCTCAGTTTAAAAAATGTGGTATTTATTGTAAAGTTCTTTCTGACTTGTTAGATGAAGTCATTTGGGAGCGACTTGAGGATATTTTAATTGAGACTCTAAATGAGTGCTTAGTCATTAACTTGACTGAATCAGAAATTGAACTTTTGTCGGATAAAGACAAAATCATGTATCTAAAATACATCAACCCTCTCTATTGGGACAATTTACACCTTAATAGAAAAACTTTCAGCCGGGAGCGTGAGCGATGCAACAAATTCTTAGACAAACACAGCAAATCGACTTTAAAGGCTGATCTTATTTATTTGATCTCTAAAAAGTGTAAAGAACTAAGAGATGTCACAGCGGCTAATCTAATCGAAAAGAAGTGGGACGAATTACCCGTTTTGTCATTTGCTAATCAATTGCAAAGGTGTGACGAATTACCCGTTTTATGTGATGAAAAAAGAAATGAAAGTTGTGACGAAATACCCATTAAGATGAATGAGTATTTTGTCCTCAATCAATTCTCTGAGGATGACCGTGTAAAAATGTGTAAAGGATGTGGGAGAATAATCAAAAACCCCAAAAAGAATCAATCGTTTTGTAGTGCGCAAGAAGTAGGATATGTTGAAGCTCATAGATGTAGAAACAAGAACAGTAACCCAAGGAATAAAGCAAAGGCATCAATAAGACGTTTGTCTTCAATTCCTCTGCTATTTGACTTGTCAGAGATCATAGCTCCAGAGAAAATAAAGTATTTAGACTGTGTGTAGGTGTAATGATCTTTTTGAAAGGACAACCGGAGCAGACAAAGCCCTGAAAAGTTTCTATGATTTGTATCCTGAAAACTACCAACGCAAACGTGCAAACGAAATAGCTATAAATCAGTTGAAAATAAAAGAACGCACTGCCGATGGCTACCTTTCCAAACTGCTATCAAGCAAATTATTAGACAATCCACGCTCTGGCCAGTACGAAAAAATCAAAAAGTGAAAACCACTTTGTAAACCACACAAAGTTTGCAAAGATTAAAAGCTAATCAATGCACTTTTTTTTATAACTTTGTACGTTTATAATTTTTAGATTTAATCTAATACCAGAGAATGCAAATAACTCCCTATCACGCCAAATACTTTGCTTACGAGCTGACGCGCCAATTACCCTCAAATGACATTGGGAAATTGACTGCTTCGCTTCAAGATGCACAAGTTGATTTAAACCCTCATCAGGTCGAGGCGGCACTATTTGCATTTCAGTCACCGCTTTCAAATGGAGCAATATTGGCAGATGAAGTTGGTTTAGGTAAAACCATTGAGGCAGGAATTATACTATCGCAGCAATGGGCTGAAAGAAAACGAAAGCTTTTGATAATTTGTCCCTCAAACTTGCGGAAACAATGGAATCAGGAGTTATTGGATAAGTTCTTCTTACCCTCTACAATTTTAGAAACAAAATCATTTAATCAAGCAATTAAAGACGGTAATTTTAATCCTTTCAATATTAAAGATTCGATTGCTATTTGCTCTTTTCAATTCGCAAAAGCAAAAGACATATACCTAGAAAAAACCGAATGGGATTTGGTGATTATTGACGAAGCTCACCGCCTCCGAAATGTTTACAAACCCTCAAATAAAATCGGCAATGCTTTGAAAGAAGCTCTTTGGAAAAGGAAAAAAGTTTTACTTACGGCTACGCCATTGCAAAACTCCATTCTAGAGCTTTATGGTTTGGTTAGTATTATCGACGATTATGTTTTTGGTGACCTCAAAAGTTTTAAAAGCCGATATAGTCACCAACTGGATGACAACGATTTCAATGAATTAAAAAGTCGCCTTCAGCCGATTTGCAAACGAACGCTTAGACGTCAAGTGTTGGAATACATTAAGTACACCGACCGAAAGGCTATTTGTGAGGAGTTTTACCCTACTGACGAAGAACACCAACTTTATACATGGGTTTCGGAGTACTTACAACGCCCAACGCTTTATGCGCTCCCCAATAGTCAACGGCAATTGATGACACTTATTCTCCGTAAACTATTGGCTTCTTCTTCCTATGCTATCAGCGGCACACTTGATTCGCTTATAAATAGACTTGAAACCTTGATTGATAGAAATGATACAAACATTTTTGATCAATTAGAACTTGACTATGATGTACTAACTGAAACTCAGGAGGAATGGTTACAAGAGGAAAATGATGATTCGGTAGTTGACGAAGCTCCTTTGTCTGATGAAGATATTGAAGCGATTAAATTCGAAATTGAAGACCTGAAAAGATTTAGGGAGCTGGCACGAAGAATTCGTGTAAATACAAAAGCTGAACACCTGTTCACTGCTTTAGGCAAGGCATTTGAACAACTCGAAATCTTAGGAGCAAACAAGAAAGCGCTGATTTTTACTGAGTCCCGAAGAACACAGGACTATTTGCTGAATATCTTGGAAGCCCGGGGATATAAGGACAAGGTTGTGCTTTTTAATGGAGTAAACAACGATCCAAAATCAAATAAAATTTACAAAGATTGGTTGAAGGAACACAAAGGCACGGATAAAATTACCGGCTCGCCTTCAGCGGATAAAAGAGCCGCACTGGTTGACTATTTCCGAAACGAAGCTACGATTATGATTGCTACCGAAGCAGCTGCCGAGGGTGTAAACTTGCAATTCTGTTCATTACTTGTCAACTACGATTTGCCTTGGAATCCGCAACGCATTGAACAACGAATCGGACGTTGTCACCGTTACGGTCAAAAATTTGATGTGGTAGTGGTGAATTTCCTCAACAAGAAAAACGCTGCCGACGAAAGGGTGTATGAACTCCTAAATGAAAAATTTTTCTTGTTTGATGGAGTCTTTGGAGCAAGCGATGATGTAATTGGAACTAGAGTTGACCGATTGGCAAATATCGAATCGGGTGTTGATTTTGAAAAACGTATTGCAAAAATATACCAGGAATGTCGAACAGTTGATGAAATTCAAAAGGCTTTTGACGATTTGAAAGAAGAGTTCGAACCGGATATTACAGAAAAGATGCAGAATGTCCGCTCAACTTTATTGGAGAAATTTGATGAAGAGGTTCGGGATAAATTAAAGGTAGACTTCGAAAATTCAAAGGCCTATCTAAATGCTTTTGAGCAAAAATTATGGAAAACAACTCAGTATTTTTTAAAGGATAATGCCGTTTTCGGAGATGATGACTACTCATTTAGCTTGAAAAAGAATCCATTCCCCGATGAAAATATCCATTCGGGTCCTTATATGATTTTAAAAGCTGTAGAAGGTCGAAAGAAATCGGAAGTTTTTATTCCCGAAGACACAAACATTTATCGTATTGGCCACAAATTGGCACAGCGCATTCTAAAGGCTTGCAAGAAACAGGAAACACCCGTTGCAGAAATAGTATTTGATTATACCAATACACAAACCAAAATTACACTTTTAGAGCAATACATTGGCAAATCGGGTTGGTTAAGAGTGGAACACTTGACTATTCAATCTTTTGAAGACGAAGACTATGTTTTGTTAGCCTGTGTGACAGAAAACGGTGAGCAGTTAGAGAAAGAAACTGCTGAAAGACTTTTTTCACTCATTGCTTCAGTTGGTAGTCAGGTTGATATTCCGCAAGAGATAAAACCTTTATTCAAAGACTTACTATCTCGACAAGAACAAGAAATAATTTCAGTAAATTCCATAAGAAATCGTGATTTCTTCGATACCGAAATGGATAAGCTCGACCAATGGGCAGACGATATGAAAATTAGTCTCGAAAAAGAAATCAAAGACCTTGATGCAGAAATCAAATTGCGTAAGTCCGAAGCTAAGAAAATGATGAACCTCGAAGCCAAGGTAAAAGCACAACGTGTTATCAAAGAAATGGAAAAAAAACGGAGCGAAAAGCGTCAAACCTTGTTTGCCGCTCAGGATGATATAGATGGACGAAAAGATGATTTGCTAACCGATATTGAAAGCAGGTTAAATCAGCGCATTGAGCAAAAAGAATTGTTTACTATCAATTGGAAAATAGTATAATATGAATAACCACGAACTTATAGAATTAATTGATGAACTGAGAGCCCTACCCCACGAAGTTGAATGGGTAGAGTTTAAGAAAGGAACTGCAACTACTAATGATAAGTTGGGGCAATACTTTTCTGGTTTATCCAATGCCGCATGTGTCGAAAATCAATCTTTCGGCTATTTGCTATTTGGTATTGATGATACTACTCACACACCAACAGGCACCAATTTTAAATTCAAAACAGCTAAAGAAGGTAATGAAGATTTGGAATTGTGGGTTAGGCGTAATCTTTCTCCTTCTGTGAGGTTTGAGCATTTTATTTGTCAATACAACGAAGATACCCGGTTAGAGATATTCAGAATTCCGGCAGCTAAATCTGAGCCTGTCAGCTTTAAAAGCACACCATATATCCGAATCAATACAAGCCTCACTGAGCTGAAGAAATTTCCCGATTTAGCACGGTTGATTTACAATTCCGAAATTGATTGGTCGGCACAGATTATCGAATCAGCTTCAATATCAAGTCTCGATCCGTTGGCCATTGCCAAAGCTCGTGAAAAGTTTAAAGAGAAAAATGCTGCCAAACAATGGTTCAATGAAATTGACAATTGGGATGACGCAACATTTTTAGATAAGGCAAAAATCACAGTGAATGGAAAAATTACGAACGCTGCAATTATCCTTTTGGGAAAAACGGAATCAGCTCATTTTATTTCGCCTTCCGTAGCTCAAATTACATGGAAGTTAGATACAGAGGAACAGGCCTATGAACATTTCGAAATTCCACTTTTCATTTCAATAAATGATGTGCTACAACAAATCAGAAAGTTGAAATACAAGTTCTTCCCCGATAATAAACTCATTTCTGTGGAAGTGAATAAATACGAAACGAAAGTAATTCTCGAAGCATTAAACAATTGCATTGCTCACCAGGACTACAGCCGTCATTCACGCATATTACTTACTGAAAAAACACACCAACTAATCTTTGAAAACGAAGGTGGCTTTATTGAGGGAAATGCCGAGGATTATACATTTGGAGATAAAACACCTAAAAAATACCGGAATCGTTGGTTAGCCGATGCAATGGTGAATCTGAATATGATTGATACAATGGGTTACGGCATTCGTCGTATGTACGAGGAACAGCGCAAACGCTTTTTCCCTTTACCCGATTACAGAAAGTCTACACGCGACAAGGTAGTACTTGAAATCTATGGCCATACCTTAGACGAAAATTACTCAAAATTATTAATCGAGAAAAAGGATGATTTGTCTCTTACCGAAGTAGTTCTGCTGGACAAAATTCAAAAAGGTCAGACGATTACGGAAGAGGCAGCCAAATTACTCAAGAAAAGATTACTGATTGAAGGTCGTAAGCCTCACTATCATATTTCGTCTTCTATAGCCTCAGTTACCGGGCAAGAATCTCAATATATCAAAGTAAAAGGGATTGAAGATGATTATTGCAAAAAAATGATTGTAGATTACCTGACTAAGTTCAAAGCCGGACAAAAACATAACTTTGAGGAAATGTTAGCCGACAAACTATCTCCTCTTTTGACAGAGAAACAGAAGAAAGATAAAATTAAAAATATTCTACAAGCAATGAAGAAAGATGGTGTTATATACCTTGTCAACAACATGTGGCGTTTAACATAGTCTTATTCTAGGTCTAATTTTAAGACTGAAATTTGAACTGATTTAGATATTTTGTAGACTAATATTCATATATAGCTCTAATTATCAATGATGTATAATGTCTAAATTCATTTTCTATTAGACGCAATTTAGACGGAAATTGTAGACCAATTCACATTGAAGTTGATTACGACTACCAAAATAAAAGAACACAACAAGTATGAATATATTGATTGCAATAGCAGGGGTCGTTTTTGGTGGCGGTATGATTGGGCAACTAATCATGTTTTTCGTGAAAAGAAATGACGAAAAAAACAAGGTTAATAATGATGATTTAAAAATTATTCTGGAGAAGTTAAGTAGCTACGGAAAATTAATTAATGACGAATTGTTAAGCTCGATAACCCATATTAAATACGATACAATTAATAAAAAAATAGAAATGGAAGCTGTGCGGGATTTAATCTCTTCTACAAGTAAAGACACTGTACATCTGAGAAAAAAAATGAAGGATTGGGATGAAAAGGGTGTAGAAAATTTAGAACAAAGCCGGGAATTGAGCAAAAGTATTGAGGAAAGAACTAAAGCTGTGGATGAAAAATTAAAAGAATTGAGTTCAGATTCCAACTCAGGTAGTGAATCTAGAATTAAAGAGTTATTTAGAAACCTACATGCATTTCATAGCTTAGCAAATATATTACCTCAAATATATTTGACAAAACATAAAGAAATGGCAAATATACTTTATGATTTAGATGTTAGAACAACCAATATTTTAATTAAAACTGAATTTAAAAGCATTGATGACTTGCTGGAACTTAATGAATTACTTATAAATCAATTGTCTTTGATAGAAAAAACTAAGATTGTTGTTAGCAATAAAATAAAATCCTAAGAAAAATAATGATACACAAACATACACTCCAAAAACTTGAACTAACCTGGATAGGCAAAGGCGATGAGCCCAAGCTCGAACCTCGCATTCTGATTGAAAACCCTGAATATAGCTATGGAGACCCAAACACGGGCAATATGCTTATTCACGGCGACAATCTTCTTGCACTCAAAGCACTGGAACAAGACTATGCCGGAAAAGTAAAGTGTATTTGTATAGATCCGCCATACAATACCGGAAGTGCTTTTGAACATTATGATGATGGGGTAGAGCATTCACTTTGGCTTGATCTTATGTGCATTAGATTGAAACTTCTTCACAAACTGATGTCAAATGATGGAACAATTTGGATTGCAATTGATGATAATGAAGTTCACTATTTGAAGGTTTTATGCGATGAGATATTTGGTAGGCAAAATTTTGTTACTGGAATCGCTTGGCGTTCTGCTGATTCATCAAATAATGATTCAAAAAAGTTTTCAATAGATCATAACTCAATCCTAGTTTACTCAAAAAATTCAGATTGGCTCTCGTATCAATTAGAGCGAAACGATGCATCTAATGGACATTATAAGAATCCAGATAACGACCCAAAAGGGCCATGGTTTCCAGGCAATCTTTCATCGCCTAATCCTAGACCAAATCTCCGTTATGAGTTGATTACACCCAACGGCAATATTATTAAGCCACCAGCAAATGGATGGAGATGGAGTAAAGATAGAATGGATGAAATGATTGAGAGTAAGGAAATTGTATTTACTAATAACGAAACCAAAGTACAAAAGAAAACATATTTATGCAATCAAAAGGGTTTAGCTCCCTCAAGTATCTGGTTTGATATAGATGATACCGGTCATAATAGGCAAGCGAAGTATGAGTTAATGAAGTTATTTCCTGACACGCCTACGGCTGAATTATTTAAAACTCCAAAACCTGAAAAATTAATCTTGAAAATTTTAAAGATTGCCACTAAAGAAAATGACATAATTCTTGATAGTTTTCTTGGGTCAGGTACTACTGCAGCAGTAGCTCATAAAATGGGAAGGAAATGGATAGGGGTAGAGTTAGGTGAGCATGCTAAATCTTATTGTTTTCCACGCCTTAAACAAGTGGTAGATGGCGAACAAGGTGGTATTAGTAAATCCGCAAACTGGCAAGGTGGTGGTGGCTTTAAGTTCTACACACTTGCACCAAGCTTATTAAATCAGGATAAGTTCGGCAATTGGATTATCAGCACCGAGTACAATGCTCAAATGTTGGCTGCTGCAATGACTAAACAGGAAGGCTTCAACTACCAGCCCGATGAACATACCTATTGGAAACAAGGGCGGTCGAGCGAACACGACTATATCTACGTTACCACGCAATTTCTTACCGTGGAAGTATTGGAAAGCATTCACGACGAAATGCAACCCGGCGAAAGCCTGCTTGTTTGCTGTAAAGCCTTCCAAAAAGAATGCAAGCACAAATATCCAAACATTACACTCAAGAAAATCCCGCAAATGCTCCTTGGGCGTTGCGAATTTGGCAAAGACGATTACAGCTTGAATATCGTAAATATGCCGGTAGAGGAAAAAGAAGAAGTTGAACTCGAAGAGGAATTTGAAGTAACAAAAGAAAGCGTACAAGAACTGAGAGATAAGATAACCAAATCCGAAGAACCAACATTGTTTGATTAACTATGAGCAGAATTGTATATCTATTTGGTGCAGGTGCAAGTTTCGGGAAACGTGCTGAAAATGATAAAGACGAAATTCTTGAAGGACTTCCTATTGTGACAGAATTTCCAACACAAATTAATAGATTAATAAACCTCATAAATGTTAAAGAGGAAGAAGACGACAGTCAGGCTAAGCCATGGGAGTTTAATGAGCTTAAATCTGAATTATTATGGCTAAAGGAGTCCTGTGCAAATCACCAAACGGTTGATACATATGCAAAAAAATTAAGAGTGTCAGAAGGTGGTATCACTAAAGAATACTTGAGGTTTAAAGCTGCAATATCAGCATTTATAACGTTAGTTCAATTATTCAACAAGCCCGATTCAAGGTATGATGCTTTTTTTGCAAACATATTAGGAAATTCTTATTTCAAATTGCCAAATGATGTATCAATTTTATCATGGAATTATGATTGTCAGTTTGAAATTGCACATTCTGCATACAGTAAAAGAGAAAGTCTTAATTCAATTTGGGATGATTTAAATATTTCAAGTAAAACAACTAAAAGTTCAAATGATAACAATATCCCTTTTTCTATCACTAAGCTAAATGGCACGGCATTAATGTATGAGGAAAATAATTTCAATTCAAAGTTTTTCGATGCATTTTTTAATCGACAAGGCATGAGTGAGATTAGTTATATTTCTACAGCATATATAAATTCTCTAACTTCGGAAAATGTAAAAAACGCATTATCATTTGCTTGGGAAGGTTCAGAGAGTGAATTTGAAAATAAACTTTTATTAAAAGTATTCGATACCGAGATATTAGTCATAATAGGTTATTCTTTTCCCTACTTCAATCGTGAGGTGGACAGAAAGATAATTCGGAATATGACGAATCTCAAGAAAGTATATATTCAAGACCCATTTTGCGAAGATGTAAAAGAGAATTTTGAAGCAGTATTGTCAGAGGAGCAATTAGGAAAAATTGAAAATGGACAAATTAAAATTGTACTTAAGAAGAACACAAAGCAGTTTGTGATACCTAATGAGATGTAAGGTATTACAGTAACATTAATCAGATAAAAAATAATATTCTAAAATGTAAAGAATATGGCAAAAATAATAATACGTAACGTTGGTCCAATCAAAGAAGCAGAGTTCGACTTGAATAAAGTTAACGTAATTATGGGACCACAGAGCAGTGGAAAAAGTACCATTGCTAAAATAATCAGTTATTGTACTTGGGTAGAAAAAGATGTGGCGACAAGTCAATCTTTAAAAATGTATCAGGATAACAAAAACCTATTTAAGGAACATATTGAAAACTTTCATAAAATAAAAGGATATTTCAGACCAGATAGTTTTATTTCCTATAAAAGCGATGTTATTGATATTTTGTGGGAAAATCAAGAGTGCGAAATAAAATGGGTAGATCAATACGCATACAAACGAAGTAAAATATCTTATATTCCGTCTGAACGGAACATGGTGATTCTACCCGATGTAAAAAAGGTGGAGTTTGGAAATACGAATGTTCGTAGTTTTTTATTCGATTGGTTTGATGCTCGTAAAAACTACCCTAAAGAAAATAAATTATCTATTCTAAAACTGGGAGTAGATTACTATTTTATGGAAAGTGGCATGAATGAGGAAGATCATATTAGGGGGATAGATAATAATAGAGAATATGATATTTTACTGTCTAATGCTTCGAGTGGGTTACAATCAATTGCACCATTATTAGGTATGATAGACTATTTGACAAATTGGATATATAAGGAGGATAATACCTCTTTCCTACAAGAAGATAAGCAACGGAAAGTAAGTAATTTGATAATTGACGAAAAAATACTAAAGCCTTTTTTTGATGTTGAAGTAATAAGTAAAGATGAACGTAAAGTAAAGATTCAAGAAATCAATGATAAAATCCGAGATAATGACCCAAGTGTTAGAAAACTATTTATTGATTATAGAAAACAAATAACTAATTTATTTTCTACTCACAACACACAATTTATCATTGAAGAACCTGAGCAGAATCTTTTCCCAGAAACACAAAGAGATCTGATTTACCATTTATTGGAGAAATGTTTAAATCGCGAAGGCAATAGATTAACAATAACTACTCATAGTCCTTATGTTTTATATGCTTTAAATAACTGTATGATGGGTGGCTTAGTTTATGATAATATGAGCGAACAAGATAAAGACAGTATAAATTGTAAACAGTCATTAATCAAGCCTAATCAAGTTTCAGCCTACGAAATCCATAAAGGTGTGTTAACACCTATTCAGCAAGATGACAAATTAATCGGGGCCAATTTCTTCGATAAAAACATGAAAGAGCTAATGAATGATTTTTATGTATTGCTAAACTATTATGGAAAATGATTAAAGCAAATATTACAAGAGAATATCCAGTGCATATTGTTAATTGCGGAAGACTCTCACATGTTGAAAAATGCGGATATTCAAACAAGTCATTATTTATTGCTGATTTTACAAATCAATCTGGTCATGTTCGAGGTGTTGAGGTGTTCATAGAAGTTCCACCAAGCAATATTAGTTACTTCTCTCTTTTAAATAATGTGGATTTGTTAAATTGCTATGTATCTTTTGACAATTCGAGTTTTACCCGACCTGATGGCGTAACACCATTAAAACAATGTGAATGTGTTGTTTTCCCAGAAACAAGTGCAGTTGACTCATGGATATTCTTCGCAGAATTGAAGTATTGCACTTCTCCATATTGGAACAATAATCATATTAGTAAAGCTATCCTTCAACTTTACAAAACTCGAACTTATTATTTAAATGCAGGCATTTTTTCTAAGACAAATCCGTGCTACCTTTTAGCTTCAATTCCTACGCAAGCAGAACCTTTTGTGCAATCCGTAATTTCACCAATGGATCTTACTCGTTTGAAAAGTAAGCATAATATAATATTGCGATTAAAAAATAGTGTTGAAGTTCAAGACGACAAAATAATTAATGTATAATGAATCAAACAGCAAACTCCATAAAGCAACGCCTTTCACTTCGTGAACCTTTGCAAGATTCACTTGACATTATTGCCCAATTGGGCGATGTGCTCACATTAGAAAAATGTCCGACCGAGCAAGACGAAGCAACAGCATTTCTGCACGAAGAATTACAAAAGGTAAAAGCTCTTTTTCCGACCTTTACGCAGTTCGATAGAGAATTTACTTCTATTGCTTTTTCAATTGCTACAGGCGTTGGTAAAACCCGTTTAATGGGTGCTTGCATTGTGTACCTCTATTTGCAAAAAGGAATTAAGAACTTCTTTATTTTAGCTCCTAACCTCACCATTTACGACAAACTAATTGAAGACTTTGGCAATCCTGCCTATCGTAAATATGTTTTCAATGGCATTTCCGAATTTGTACATAATCGTCCGGTAATTATCACTGGAGATAACTATGCCCAACAAGGCAATCTATTTGTTGAGTCCGAAATTCGTATCAACATTTTCAACATTGCCAAATTCAATTCCGACAACAAAGGTTCAAAAAAGGATGGAATTAGTTTAGCTCCTCGTATCAAACGATTGTCAGAGTATTTAGGTCAGTCTTATTGGGATTATCTTTCCGGCTTAGACGATTTGGTTATACTTATGGACGAAGCGCACCGTTATCACGCTGATGCTTCCAAAAATGCTATCAACGAACTCAAACCTGTTTTGGGTATCGAACTTACAGCTACGCCTTTCGACGAAAAAGGAAAACCTTTTAAAAACGTGGTGTACGAATACTCACTGGCTCAGGCTTTATCCGAAGGTAAATTCGTAAAGAATCCTGCTATTGCCACACGTAAGAATTTTGATCCAAAGAATAGAACAGATGATGAGATTCAACGAATTAAGTTAGAGGATGCTGTCAGTATTCACCAGGACACCAAAAACGAATTGGAGATTTACGCCTTAAACAATCAGGTAAAACTTGTAAAACCGTTTATTCTGGTTGTTTGTAAGGATATAAATCATGCCAAAGATATCTTTGAATTGATTAATTCCGATGATTTTTACGAAGGTGCATATAAAGGCAAAGCACTTCAAATCGACTCTTCCACAAAAAGAGAAGAAGACATTGAAAAGCAATTTATTTCATTGGAGAATGCCAATAATGAAATAGAAATTGTAATACACGTCAATATGCTCAAAGAAGGTTGGGATGTAACCAATCTTTACACCATTGTGCCACTTCGTGCAGCAAATGCAGCCATTCTGGTAGAGCAAACCATTGGGCGTGGGTTACGTTTACCGTATGAAGGCAAACGCACAGGTATTGACAAAATTGATAAACTCACAGTTGTAGCACACGAAAACTTTAATGCTGTAATTGATGCAGCAAAAGACCCGAATTCAGTATTGAATAAAATGAGTTTTGTTGAAATTCCTTTAGAGGATTTGACAACAAAAACGGAAGTGATTACTTCCAAGCCCATTATTCAACATGTAATTGAGAAAGAACAACAAAAAATAAACAAGATTGAAGACAAGCAAGTTCAACAAACAGCTCAAAACAGTCTTGATGCAAAAAAGGCAATAATTAGCGTTTTACCAGACTTCAATTCCTTGCCCGAAGTTCGTAAAGTTGATGACTTAAACAAAGAAGAAGTCAAAAGAAAGGTAATGCGTCAGGTCGAATACAATCTCTCACAAGGGCAATTGAATATGTTCAAAGACGAGATTGTAAAGGAAGCCGGAGAAATATACGAGAAATTAGTTACCGAGTACAAGAAGAATATCATTGAAATTCCACGTATGGACTTGGTACAAGGTGAAGTTACGGCCTCATTCAATACTTTTGATTTGGATGTAACAAGTTTCGGTTATCATGCGTTGGAGCAAGAAATTATCCGCATGGGATTAAAAGACAAACTGGTTGAAACGCTAAAGGCAAAATCAAGTGGTTCGTATGGCAATCCAATCAAACTAATTGTTGCACAATTAATTGATTATCCGGAAATTGATTACGATGATAACGCCGAATTGCTTTATCAATTGGCTACTCAGGCTGTTACCGAAATAAAAGCACATTTGGAAAACGAAAAAGAACTTTCCGAAACCGTATTTCAATTCAAATCAGCCATTGCCGAAAAAATTTACACACAAATGAAAGACCACTTTGTGTTGCATACTCCTGATTATGTTGCCCCTCGGGTTTTGCCATTTGTAGGAATTGAACCTTGGAGTGCTTCCGCATTGGTAAACGCAGGATATAGAGATTACCGGGACATTATCACACCAACTGTTTTAGTGCCAAAATATGTATTCAGAGGATTTGAAAAAGCCTGTCATTTCGAATACAAGTTCGATAGCAAAACCGAGCAGGACTTTGCTTTCATTCTCGAAAACGATGCCACAGTAATAAAATGGCTTCGCCCTGCACCCAATCAATTCCGTATCTATTGGGATAACAACTCAAAGAAATACGAGCCGGACTTTATCGTTGAAACTTCTGACACCATTTACATGGTCGAAACAAAAGCCCTAAACAACATAAACGATGCCGACGTACAAGCCAAAAAAGTAGCAGCCGAACGCTATTGCAAATATGCTTCAGAATTCACAGCTCAATATGACGGAAAGGCTTGGAAATACTTGTTATTGCCACATACGGATATTGCAAGAACTGTATCTTTGAATTATTTAATTGCTAAGTTTAAGTAATTTTGGTGTTTTATTTTTAGGATTGTGTTCATTTTAAACCAAAATATGATTGTTTTACTGGTATGGTTAACTATCTTTGCATTTCAAATGTTTGCCAACTGATGTCATTATTTGATGATGCAATTTTACATTCAGATTGTCAGTATCTTCTAAGATTAGTCTCATTTTTTACTGGTAATTTTATTCCTCATTTGCTTCTTTTGTATTATCCGAGCTCAATGATTCAAACTCTATAAAAATTGGAATATAACAGACGTATTATTAATAAATAAATTTAATATTTATGGGAAGCACTGGTTCTGGCAATTTTTCGGATTATTCTAGTTATAATCAAAAGAACTCTTCGAGTTCAGGTGGCGGTCAAAGTGGAAATGGCGGTTCAAGCGGTGAAGATCAGTGTGCAAGAGCCTTTTCAACGAGTCTTGATGAAGTTGCGACTTGCGACTATTATAAAACAAGAAAAAATGTACCTGCTGTTGGAAGCGGCGTTAGTATTTCTTTTAATGCTAGATTAGTTGTACTAGATCATAACGATATTTGTGTAGGATATCTTCCCACGAAGTTTAATTATTTACGTGCTTGTATGAGTGATGGTTTTACATATTCGGGAGTAATTAATCAATCTACAACTGTCCCCTTCCCATCTATTTCAATAGATATAGCTCCGAATCATGAGTAAAATATGTATTGTTGGAGATATTCTTATTGATATAACTCTAAAAACAGAAAGTGCTCCTCTAAAAATGCGTTTAGGGGGGATTGTCCACGCCGTTAGAGGTTTATGGGCAATGGATGTTGAATATTCAGTCGCTTATTTTGCTCCTGCATATATGGATAAACATATTAATGAATATTTATCCAGTTTTGGTTGCTCGGAAATCATTAAATTGGGGAATGTGGAAAATTGTCCATACACTATGCTTATTGAAGAGGTTAAAGAAATTGGTGATCAAGGTTATGAATTTTTACTTAGGGAAAATATTGAAATCAGCTATAGTGAGCTTGGATTACAGAAATTAAAACAATTTGATGATATGTTTCTAATCTCCGGCAACTATGAATACAGCAAGGTAGCTTCAAGTATTCTCTCCAGTTGCAAAATTCATTGTGATATAGCCAACAATGTCAACGACTTATCTTTTCTTGTGGCAGGTCAAAAACTTGAAACTATTTTTATTTCTACCTCCTCTTCTTTGTTTAAGGATTCATATAATGTCGTCACTTTTACTATTGAATCTTTCTTTGCTCAGTTTGCTGATTTGACTGAAAAAATTATACTAAAAGAAAATAGAGGCGGAAGTCGTGCATATCTTTTTGCAGAAGACCAACTTATAAATATTCCAGCTCAAACTCAAAAAATAATACACTCTGTTGGGGTTGGGGATGTTTATGATACTTGTTGCATAGCATTATATAGCAAAGAAAATATGGAAGATGCATTAACATATTCATCATGGATTGCAACTGAATATGCAAAAACAACTTTCCCAGATGACTTTAAAAAAATGGCATTAAGGATATTAAAGACAAGCGTGTCTGAAATAAAATTATTAGGAGGTTGTTTACTCCCTTGGGAAATTCGAAGAAAAGGTCACATATATATTGCAGCTCCGGATTTTGATTTTGTTGATAATAGACCAATAGATTTACTAGAAAAAAGTTTAATTTACCATAATTTTGTCCCTCATAGACCGATAAAAGAAAACGGACAAATGGAGGTCGAAGCATCTACTGGTAGAAAGCAAGAGCTATTCAACAAAGACATGCAGCTTTTAGGTGAGTGTAATATGCTTATTGCAGTTTTGCTGTATAATGACCCCGGAACATTAATCGAAATAGGTATTGCAGCAGAAAGAAAAATCCCAACTTTTGTTTTTGACCCGTATAATATTGCTAAAAACTGTATGTTGACTCAGTTGCCTGACTTAGTAACATCGGATGCTGATGAACTTTTATCAGAGATTTTCCGTTTTTATAACAAATTACTTTCTTAAGTTATGGATATATCAGAAGGAGTTATTTTAGTTTCAGGGGGATTGGATTCTACAACATTGATGTACTTGTTTTTAAATAAAGGGATTGAATTTAAACCTCTTTTTATTAATTATGGTCAACATTGTGCGGAAACTGAATACAAAACATTATTAGAAGTTATCCCTGAAAATTACAAAAAGAAAATTGAGATAATAGATGTGTCATCTATTTATAAATATTCAAAATCTCGATTTATAAAACCGGCAAATCTGTGGGAAGAGACCATTACTGCTGATGATTTATATATCCCATATCGGAATGTTCTGTTATTGACAATAGGTGCATCTTTTGCTCAGACATTAGGTCTGAATCGAGTTTATTCTGCATTCATTAATAGTAATCATGCGAAAGAGATAGATTGTTCTTCAATGTTTTTTGACAAACTAGATGGTTTATTGTCTGAATTTGGTTCTGTTAAGATTGAAATGCCCTTTAGAAATCTATCTAAATATGAAGTTACAAAATTGGGAATTAAACTTAAAGCCCCAATTGGTGAGACGTTCTCATGTCAGGCTTCATCTGAAATTCCTTGCGGAGCTTGCCCAAATTGCGTTGATAGACTTGAAGCTATAAGGAAAATAGAAAAGGAATTAGTTAAATAAATTATGGAAAAGTCAACTATAGTTGTTGCAAGAAAATTAGCTAATTACATACAACATCATTCTGATTTATTACTGATAAATCCCAATGAGTGTCCATATAGTGAACATATTGGGGCACTTTTTACAGATGTGATTTTACAATCAGGATTGAATTATAACACCATTGTTGCTCCAAGAGTTAATCATGTATTAGGGTCGTATCCAAATGCCTTTTCTGTAGAGAAATTTTCTACAGTAATTGAATCAAATGGCATAGAAAATGTTTTAAAATGGAAACATGTTGTCAAAATAAAGCGAATGCAACTTTTGTTAGAGTTTTGCAAAAAAAATAACCTGAATATGTCTTATGAAGTTAAAAATTTTCTTCTTGTCAAGAATAATCAGAAAGAATTTCTAAAAATTAATGGGATTGGAAATAAGACTTTAGATTATCTACTAAAATTGCTAAATACAGAAACAGTTGCTGTTGATAGACATATTTTCTCTTTTGTTGAAAAAGCTGGTATTGAAAGCAAAGATTATACTTTTGTTAAGATGATTGTTGAATATGCTGCTGACATTATGGACATTTCAAGGAGAACTATTGATTATAGCATTTGGTCATATATGTCAAATCTTTCTCAAAGCAAACAACTTGTATTTGATTTTAAAGAAAACTGAATAGGTTCCAAAATCAAACATGTTTAATAAATGCATCCAGACGAAGCCTGAAAGTATATTACGGTTTAGCAATTCTTTTTTTCAGCCAGGCCACAGGCAAAAAATACCTTTGCACTTCTAACTGACGCCTCGCTACACTTGAGTCCCGGAAAACAGCTTAAAACTATTATAAAGCATACTTGTAGGAGTGTTGTTCACTCGCATAACAACAACTTAATGGCAGTGCAAACGAACATGAGTTAACCCTTCATCAATCATTACCTTCTGCGAAATGGATTTGACCAGAATGAGTAATTGTAAAAGGACGAATGAGCGTCTTCATATCTCCATGGATTATATTTCGGGCTTTCGAGCTGTAATATATCATTCTTATCAAATTCGTCTAAGTATTGGTCTTCCTTTGAAATAAATGGATCTAACCAATCAGCTTTTTCTTTAGCCCATTGTAGTTTCTTGGAAATATCTTCAGTCATCTCCCCATGTTCCATGATATACTGTTCGTATGTGCTAATGTATTGACGTAAGATAGACGTTTTATGAAGACGTTCTGCCATTGAAAACATGGACTTAAATTCATTTAGCTCTGTCTTTTGTTTTGCTTTAAAGTCCTGGCGTATTTTTTCTTTTTCCTGCCTGATTTTTTCTCGGCGTTCATCTTCAATCCGTTCTTCTTTAATCAGCTCTGAACGGATTTCAAGGCTTGCGATTATAGCAATTATTTTATCTTCAAGCTTAGTGTACTTTGTGTCATTAAAGACGGTTTTGTCACGATAGCCATAATAAATATTGAAGCTGAACTCGCCGCAAAAGTATGTGTCTCTGAAACCATATTTATTCTCGATATTTTCT
>Ga0302292_1000837_pt1 | contig 20785 bp, 16 predicted proteins | sample III_Fen_N2_1_FD_194553 | JGI IMG/M metagenome (GOLD analysis project Ga0302292, IMG submission 194553) | Peat permafrost microbial communities from Stordalen Mire near Abisko, Sweden - III_Fen_N2_1 | ecosystem: Environmental > Terrestrial > Soil > Wetlands > Permafrost | place: Sweden: Abisko...
TGAAGTAATCAAGCAAAAGATTGACTCGATATTCTCTAAATATGCTACTAAATCAGTAAAGAGTTTTAATGGTTGCATACTGGTAACACGCGGAGAAGATATTGTTTTTGAAGGGTCAAACGGTTATTCTGATATTGAAAAGAAAACCTTAAATAATGACAGTACTAGGTTCTTACTTGCGTCTTGTTCCAAACAATTTACCGCTTGTGCGATCATGAAATTACATGAACAAGGAAAGTTAAATTACAGTGATAAGGTGATAAAATATTTACCCGATTTTCCTTACGAAACGATCACAATAGAACAATTGTTAACCCATACTTCAGGCCTGCCAGACTATTTTATTTTATTGGATAAGTATTGGGATAAATCAACATTTGCAACAAACAATGATGTTTATGATTTAATAAAAGAGAAGAAACAAGCGCTTCTTTTCAAACCAAATGATGATTTTTCTTATAGTAATACAGGATATGTGATACTATCATTGCTAATCGAAAAAATTAGCGGAAGTTCCTATGGCGAGTTTTTAAATGTTCAGTTTTTTAAACCGCTTGAGATGAACCAAACGATAGTATATAATCGAAGAAAAGAAAAAAATAGCTTAGAAAACTATGCTTCAGGATATGTTTATTCGCGTGAGTTGAACAAATATGTGCTTCCGGATAGTTTGAAAAATTACAAATTCGTTTCTTATATGGATGGAATTACTGGTGACGATGGAGTAAGCTCAAGTATACATGATTTGAAACTATGGAATGAAGCATTAAGAAATAATACTGTTTTAAGTAAAGAATCGTTAGCAGATGCTTCTACGAAACACAAATTAACTAGTGGAAAGGAAATAGAATACGGTTATGGTTTTTTTTTAAAGCAGGGCAATGGAATCGAAAATATAATTTACCATACTGGCGGGTGGCCGGGCTATACCACTTTAATGCTGCGTTTTCAAAATAGGGCAGAATCAATCATTATACTTTCGAATAATGAATATGACAGCTTTTCATTTTTAGCAGACGAGATTTGTTCACTTCTTTTAAGATAGTTCAGTTAAATTTGCAAACTGCAAAGAAACCGAATGCTGAATTTAAGAAGTACAAAATAATGAATAAAGCCATATTGCTTTTATGCATATTATTTTTTCGAAGTGCCATTTTGTTAGGTGGAACTAATAAAATCAGCTATACAAAAGCAGTTACCATTTACCGGAAAGAATTTGCTCAACACCACCAAAATCACTTCCTTACCTCAAAAGAACTCGTTTACAAATGGCGAAAGGAAGAATTTCAAAATCCTGAGGTATGGAGTGCTTTCATGGAATATTGTTTGAATGAAGTTAAGTCCAAATCGGAAGCAGATTATTATGCCTTGTGTTTTGATTTAGGCGAGAATTTGTCGCTTTTCGGGCAATTTCAGGATGCTTTTCCGTTTTTGTTTCGTGTTGAAGAATACATGCGAGGTAAATCAAAAGACGCGTTTCCATACTATTACGAATTTCAGAATAGAATGGGGTTGGTGTATTACAATTTCAAGCGCTTTCACCAAGCAAAAAAATACTTTCGAATTCTCATCAACGATACAGAGGCACCGATAAATCTGCGAATCAGCACCTTTAATTCCTTTGGTTTAATTTACCGAACAACCAATCAACTTGATTCATCGCAGCATTATTTTGAATTAGGATTGGTATTAGCTAGAAAAAACAACCGCGAGGATTGGGTTGGTATTATATCCGGAAATTTAGGAGAATGTTATTACAAGCGAAATAAGATAGATCTGGCTAAACCATTGATAGAAACCGATTACAAAAACAGTTGTGAAAGTAAACAATGGGAAAGTGCCATGTTGGCATTGATTTCTTTGGCGAGAATAGACATCAATAAACAACTGTTACAAGCAGCGCAAGTAAAGCTCCAAACGGTCGATAGCTTGACAAAACTTTATTTTCATGGTGTAACCTTAAGGCGCAATTATTGGGAAACATTGGCGTTGTTGAAAGATAAAATGGGTGATTACCAAGCAGCATTTACGGCTCAACAACGTTACCTGGATTACCTCGATACAATCAATGAGCAAGAAGAATTGATCAACTTTCACAATACTGAGTTCCAGATTGAGTTTCAGAAAAAACAAGCACAAATCAAATTATTAGCCTCTAAGAAAAAGCGGGCAGAACAGATTTTGACGCTTTCAATCGGCATTGTTTGTTGCATCCTTCTCGGATTGATTATTGTTGTTCGTCAAATCATTCTCAAAAGAAGAAAAGAGCGTGAAGTATTGACATTGCAAAAATTACGTGCCGAAGATGAATTGAAAAATGTGGATAGTCAAATGAGATTGGTACTCTCTAACTTAAGCGAAAAAAACGATCTCATTGATCAGCTTCAGCAAGAGATAGAACACTACAATTCATCGGTTCCAACTCTTGAAACGTCTTCTGACCAGATTCAGTTATTAGACAAACTGCAATCGTTTAAGTTATTGACGAGTGATGATTGGGATGTGTTCCGAAAATTATTTGAAAAACTTCATCCCGGTTTTTTTGATCGGTTTGAACACTTGTCTGAGGAAATCACCAAAGCCGATTTGCGGTTGGGTGCACTGATTCGTCTTAAATCATCGACGAATGAAATGGCCAAAATCTTGGGAATCTCTATTGAGTCAGTTCAACGTACTCATTTAAGGTTACGCAAGAAATTAATGCTTGAACAGGCCATTGATTTAGAACGATTAATTCGTTCGTTGTAAAAGAAAAATTCGTTGATTTTTTAGCAGAGATTCTCTGTTTCAAATTTTGAATCGCTTTATTATCAGGAGCTTTGTTGTTTGTCGTGTTTTTGTCGGGATGTTTATAGAGAAATTAGCCGGTTCAGGTTGTTCATTTGCAGGAATAATTTTTTTACTGCTTTATGAAAAACAAATGGCTACTTTTTGTTCTTAGTTTTTTACTAATAAAATCATCCATTTCGCAAGTAAGCTCTAATTCGTTTACCCAATCTGCTGGAAGCTATACGGCAATTACAGGAGGAACAGTTTTATGGAGCACCACATTTGACGATAATGTTTCCGGAGCAATCACCATTCCTTCCTTTTCATTTAATTGTACGCCTTATACGCAACTATTTGTTTCGGCAAATGGCTATGTCAGTTTTGGTGCGGCACCAACCGGATCTAATTATACACCGATCTCAGGAACAGAAACGTCCGGAATCATCTCTGCTTTTGGTGGTGACTTACAGAATGGTTCTACCGGAACAAGAGAAGTTCGATACCAAGACGTTGCTGTATCAAACGAATTCGTGATTCAATGGTCAGAGTTGTGCCGTTTTGGTATTACCGGTGAACGTCTCAGTTTTCAAATTCGACTCAACTATGCTACGAATGTGATCAAGATTGTTTACGGTGGCACAATCACGGCCAATGCCGCTACAACGCCAACCATGCAAATAGGATTGAGAGGTCTTTCCAATACCGATTTTAATAATAGAACAACAACAACCAATTGGTCTGCAACAACTGCGGGTGGAACAAATGCAGCTACATGTCAGTTCTCAGGAACGATTAAGCCTGCAGTTGGACAGACCTATACATTTACGCCTTCGGCCATGAGTTATGTGTCGTGTACGGCTGTTCAATCGTCTACGTTAAGTGTGCAAAAATGTGTGACGGGTCAAGATATTCTGCGTGTTGAAGTGGTGACAAGCGGATGTACAACGCCCTTGACATTGACCCAACTTCAATTGAATATGACTGGTTCAACCATTCCGGGAACCAACACAAATGATGTTTCATTGATTCATATTTATTATACAGGCAATTCAGCAACATTTACGCCAACAGGTGCATTCGATGGTGGAGGAACAGCTGTTGCTACAGGAACTATTACCGTAAATGGCAGTCAGACCTTGACTTCCGGAACCAATTATTTTTGGATTGCCTATGATATGAATAATGCGTCGGCGACAATCGGCAACGTAGTGGATGCGCAGTGTTTAAATCTTACGGTAGGTTCTGTTCGAACGCCAACAGCAACCAATCCAGCCGGAAACAGAACCATTGCAGCCTGCGCCGGATCTCCGGGAGGTGTTTCTTCTGGCTTAACCGTGTGGTACAAGGCTGACAATGCTTCAACGATCACCTTGGCAACAGGAGTGTCTTCTTGGACTAGTTCGGCAGGTAGTGCCGGTTCTTGGGCAGTTACTCAAGCAACAGGTTCGCAACAACCAACCGTAACGGCCGGTTCTACAGGCGTAAAATTATTCAATTACAATCCGCGTTTGAATTTTGTTGCGGCTGCGAATACGTTTTTAGGAAATAGTTCAACAGCCACAGATTTAACCACAGCTTCGGGAAGTTATTTCGTGATTGCAGATAAGAATATCGACAACAATACCGGTTTCACGTACAGTGCTAATATGTCATCGTATGCGCATCAATTCAAGCCTGGCTTCCGCTCACAATCATCGGATGCATCCTTGAACGGTTGGACATTTGATTTCGTTGCACCTACCGAATACAGCAATTTTAGCGCCGGTTTAACAACCGTTAGCGGAAGTGGAGCTACAATGAGTGCCTACAAAAACTCGGTTTCGTTGGCTGCTTCAAACTCCAATAGTGCAACCTATACACCAGCAATTACTACTGGTCTTTACATGGGACGAAACAATTTGGGAGGTGAAGATACAGATGCCGATATGGCGGAAATTATTATGTATAATGTAACTCCGACATTAGCCGATAGAAATAAAATAGAAAGTTACCTGGCAATTAAGTTTGGTCTTACCAGAGGAGGAAACACCGGAACAACTGCCACGTATAACTATGTTTCATCGAATGGCACTGCTATCTGGACCAAGACGGCAAACACCGGTTATAATTTTGATATTGCCGGTATCGGTCGTGATGATGCATCGGCGCTTTTCCAAAAACAATCCATTAGTGTAAATAACAACGAGCCTGTAACGGTTGGTTTAACATCAATTGCGGCGAGTAATCCGCTAAACGCAAATTCGTTTGCTTCTGATCGATCTTTTTTGATTTGGGGGAACAATGGATTGTTGAACCAGATTACGGCTAATCCGAGTTGTTTCGCCAATTTACCTGCGGGAATTTATGGTCATATCGAACGCGTCTGGAAAGGTCAGGTGACCAATTTTGCACAAAGTGTAACAGTAGGTTTTGAAACGAGTATGTTGGTTGCTTATTTGCCTGTATCCAATCTTCGCTTGTTGGTAGACAACGACGGTGTTGATTGGACCAATGCAACGGTTTATAGCGGAGCAGTGGTCAATGGTAGCCGCGTAGAATTTTCAGGAGTTACGATTAGTAGCGCAACGCCTTTCTTCACGCTGGCAAGTATCACACCATTAACACCATTGCCTGTTGAATTGATTGGTTTTGAAGCGACGTTAACCAACAATAGAAGTGTCGATTTGAGTTGGTCAACCGAAACCGAACAAAATTGCGCTTATTTCACCATGGATAGAAGTACCAACGGAACCGATTGGGAACAACTCTTCACCAAGCAAGGACATGGAACTTCAGTTGTGTTGAATACTTACAATGACATGGATGATACACCAACTGTTGGTGTGAATTATTACCGATTAAGCGAAACAGATTTTGATGGTGTAACCACAGAGGTCGGAATTCGGGCTATCACTGTTGGTCAAGAGGAAGAAATAATGATTTATCCGAATCCGGCAAACGAACTGGTTTATCTGTCTTATGACTCTAAAAATGTTTACGAAGTAACGCTAGTAGATGTGATGGGGCGTTTGGTTTGGAAGAATGAAGTCAAATCAGGAAACAGTATTGATGTGCGTGATTTCGAAGCCGGAATGTATGTACTGAAAATCAACGGAAAAGAATATAAATTGCTTATTGGGGCTAACTGAGTAGTATAAAAGTAGTAAGGTTAGGTAGTAAAAGTGCAGGGTTAGCTCCAGTACTAAAAGTCGTCTCAGTAGTGAGGCGACTTTTGTTTGTTAAGAGATATTAGTTTTAAGATTATATGTTCCTAAAAAAGTGGATTCCACAAAAATCGATTCATTAGCCTTCGGCTGAAAAATCAATCATTTTGTGGTTGTTGGAATCTAAATTATTTTAGCAGTAGTACATATTACTACTTTAACTAACTCCAATAGTTATGATTTCTTCGAACCTTTTTTAGAGCGTTTTCTTAAAACTTAGATATTTTAAATACTTCATGTTTTAAATTAGTTTGGTCTAAAATCATCAATTGATACAATCCCTTATTAATAGATGATGTCTCGATCATTTTTATTCCCGGAGAAATATGTTCTCTTAATACGGTGTTGCCTTGGTTATTGATTAAAAGTAATTCGATTTCATACTTATTATTATTTATAAAATAAAGTTCATTTTGAAATGGATTTGGGAAAAACGACACTTTATGATCGAAGTTAAATTCAGTGGAAATAATTTCGTAATACTCGCTATAACCGTTAAAATCTGTTTGTTTTAACCTAAAATAGATAATTGAATCAATGTTACTTTCGTTTAGGTAAAACGTTGCCTCATAGTCTGTTTTCTCAGTTGTAGTTCCGCTACCATCTTCAACCAAAGCTTCTGAAAAATTTATTCCATCACTCGAATACTCAAGAGTAAAATAATCGTTGTCGTGTTCTGATTCGGTCGTCCAAATAGCTTTACACATTCTGTTTTCACAGTTTACCTCAAAATCAGTTAGCGCTATAGGCAATGCGAATGAACAGTTAGGGCAAGGTTGGGCTAAAATTGTCGCTGATCCCCAGCCCGCTCCTCCTGAAGTAGTTGCGCTGGGTGCTCTGCAAATCACAAAATTACTGTTTCCGGTAAAATTGTTATTCAATTGAGCATCACCGTTGTAAGTAATGGCAGCTTGACCGGATCCATTAAAAAACCATCCGTTTGTGAAGTTATTGATGATTGATGTTCCACCGGCATTAAAATTAAAACAAGATCCCGCCTGAGTGCATACTGCTCCTGAAGATGCTGATGATTGCACAAGTATACTATTGGCGTTTACTTGTCCTCCTAAGTTTAGCAGTTTAGAAGTAGATGAATTTAATTCAATTTGCCCGGCAACTGTGAGAATGGCACCTGTACCAATATTCCACAAAGTATTATTGGCATTTTGCATTCTTACATTTTTATTGATGTTCAAAGTTCCCCGGTTGCAAATACTTGAATTACCATTTAAAAACAAACTTCCACCTCCGTTAATTGTAAGCGTTCCACCAGCTTCAATAATTAGAACTCCACTATTAAAACTGATATTGCTTAATGTAAGTGTTCCGCAGACACGAAAAGTTCCACCGTTAAGGTTTATACCGGTCGCCCAAGTGGTACTTGGACCGGAATACCAATAAGTTTGGCCACTATTGATGTTGATTCCATCTGATCCAACTCCATTTCCTCCACTGCAAGGTGCTGCTGTTGGTGGAGTTGGGGTGCATTGCGAATAGGTAAGTGTTGTAAATGGTAAAAATAATGCTAGTAGTAGTGTTTTTGTTTTCATGGGATTTAGTAGTATTGTTTAAACAGCTTTTCTTCGATTTCTATAAGCAGTTTTTATCGCTAAATCAATTAGTAGAGAGTCATAGATGTTTTTTATCGATCGATCATCCAAGTTTAGTAGATCGCTTTCTTGAAAAACAAATAAATCTGAATCTGAAAACTCAATAATTCGTCGAATTAGCTTTTTCCTGTTCATAGAATCTTTTCATTTGAGAAACAGTATTCGTTTCTTTTTTCCAAATGTGTAGTTGATTCTTTGTTTTAAGCTGAGTATGCTCAGTTTAGATTTATAGATAAGCGATTGGGGTGGTTTAAAATTACTTAAACCCCTTTTTATTTTGTGAGGGATACCCCTTAAATCACGTCGATATTATTTTGCAGGGCGTAGTTCATTATACCAATGCTATTGTTGGTTTTTGTCTTTCTATAAATCGCTGTTTTATACCCTTCGACTGTTTTTTCAGTTATATTTAACTCACTGGCAATTTCTTTATTTGTATTTGCTTTACAAATAAGTCGAATGATTTCTAATTCACGAATACTAAGCTTAACAACCTCCTTTTGATGACTTAAAGAATCCAGGATCAGCCTATCTTTTATCTCTTGACAAACAAAAATATCATTGTTCGCCACAGTGTTGATGGCTTCAATTAACTCATTTCGAGACGAGTTTTTAGTAACATAACCCTTCGCTCCGTTAAAGAAAGCTTTTTTAATAATTGCAATTTCTGTATGCATAGAAACGACAATAATACGTGGATTTGGAACAGAATCACATATTTCATTGATAGCATCAAGTCCACTTTTCCCTTTCAAATTGATGTCCATTAAGATAATATCAGGTTTATAGGCTTTAGCACATAAAACTGCATCTTCATGGCTTTCTGATTCGGCAATAATAGTGTAGTCTGGAAAGCTTGATAGGACAGATTGCCATGCTTCGCGGACTAATTTATGGTCTTCAACAAGTAAAATTCGTAGAGGAATCATTATTATTTTTTTTACCCAATATGTGAGGATGATATTGTCTTTGAAAGGACCTGAATATATCTTTTATTAAAGGCAACGGTAATTAATTTATATATTACAAAATTAGTTTGATAATGCATTGAAAAAATGACTTCTCAAGAGGGGGATTCTTTACATGGGATAAGTATTGTGAAATTTAAAGGGTTTTCCCTTGAGTTAAATAAGGAGTGTTTTTAATGCTTTCGGTATGTGTGATTAATTTGAAATATTGCGACACAATTAAATTCAAACAATTTATAAACGGCAATTGTTCGATAAAGAAGATCAAAGTTTAGCACATTGTTGCATTTAGTTGGCGTGATAGCCGAAAGTAAAACTTCAAAACAATTAAATATAATGAAGCAAGGTATCCTAATAACTGATTCTCCAATAGCCTATTGGGATTTAAATCTTGTTCAAAAATCTGCAGTAGTTAGTGGCGGATTTTTGAAGATGATCAGCTATGAAGAGCCTGAATTTAGTTTTGAATTGTTACTTCAATTGATATTTAGAATTGAAAGTGAATTTGTGTTAAACTGCGATGATGAAAAAATCGAGAGAGTCTCAACTGAGAATAAGGTTATTGACCTAAAATACAGGTGTAAAAGTGGAGTGTTCATTTGGGCGGTTTGTTCTCTTCATGTAATTGAAAGGGAGGGTGATAAGCCAAAAAGAATAATTGGTAATAATATTGACATCACAAAACAAAGGATTGAACATCTTGAGTCAAATCGGAGAAATCAATTGTTTGACCAGTTTATTAATTCAACTCCGGATTTGTTTTTTCTAAAGGATGACAAATTTGAATACTTAATAGTCAATGATGCGTTGTCAAAGATGTATGGCAAACCTAAAGATCAAATAATTTCGAAAACCGATTTTGATCTATTGCCAGAAGAGTTAGCAATTATTTGCCGTGAATCAGACACTAAGCCACTTGAATCTTCAGAATTGATAGTCCGGGAAGAAAGAGATGTTCTGGGACAAGTGATTCAAACGTATAAGTTTCCAGTAATCCTTGAAAATGGAAAAATAGGTGTAGGGACTTATGGCAGAGATATTACGGAGAAAGTTTTAGCTGAGAAGGAAGTCACTAGAAAACAAAATGAGATTGAGTTTTATAAAAATTCAATCACAAACTCTACGTTGTATCTCGAAATGGATTTTGATTTCAACATAACACAAATAAATGATCGATTTTGTGATTTACTTGGAATTAAGAATGATGATTTACAAAAACGTAATATCAGAGATATTGTTCACCCGAATGAATTTCTTGATGTTTTAAGTGAAAAATCCAAATGGGAAGGAGAGATATCTTTCACTACGGACCAAGATCAGGTTTTTGTATATGCGCTATTTTTTCCTTTGGTTTCAGATGAATTGTATTTAGAACGAATAATTCTTATTGGTTATGATATGTCATCCCAACTAGCTTTAAGTGCTCAATTGAGTTTGGAACTTGAAAACTCAAAAAGTATTGCCAAATCTTTTCTTGAATACCAGGAAAAAGAGAGAGCGGAAGTTATCAATGAAATACACGATGGTATTAGTCAATTGTTGTTCGCTTCAAGATTGCATTTCGAAAATGTAACTCTTTGTGATGATCTTGAATTTGAAAGGGGATTGTTACATTTAAAAGAAGCTCTGCAAGAAATTAAAAATATTACTATAAATGAGTCAGTTTATTGGCCTGAAGAAATGTCTTTAGGAAATGTCATTACAAATTATGTTTCTAAATTAAATGAACTTGGAAGAGTTAATTTCACTTGTTTGGTAGATCAAAACTGTGAAAAACTGCAATTTAGTCGTGAATTGAAATTGAATTATTTTAGGATCATTCAAATTGCAACTCAGAACACTCTCAAACACTCGTTTGGATCAAATTGCTCTATTTTAGTTTACCTCAAAAATGGTAAGCTTTTTACTGAAGTAACAGATGACGGAATCGGTTTTAGTCAAACTACAGAAAATGGAGGGATGGGTCTTCAGAATATTAAAAATAGAGTTAAAATTCTTAAAGGAGACTTGTCGGTTTCTTCTGAAAAAGGAGTCGGAACTAAAATAAGCTTCAACATTGATTTGTTTCAGATCAGTTAAAAAAATGTACAGGTCATCAATTATCGTTATCGGAAACTATAATTACTGACCGGAATTTCAACGCAAAATTTCAGAGTTCGCTACGCTTGTGCTAAAGCTTTAGCGAAGGCACAAAGGATTAACGTGTTATAAGAATTGTTTAAAAAGGAAATTCACGCTTCAATTCATCCAGTACATCAACTTCGCGTACTTTGCGCCTTAACGCTTCCGCTGAAGCTAATGCCATCGCAAAAGCCATTGGCGATACGCGATTAGCGAAAGAGGAGCGTTGAATATAAACTCTGTTTGCAATGTGATTAAAAGAAAAAACCGATCTATCAGCTTTAGGCTGACAAACCGGTCATCAATTATCGTTATCAGAAACTATTTTGCTTTACGCACCTCAACGGCATTCATTCCTTTCGGACCTTTTTCCGTGCGGAAAGTAACTTTGTTTCCTTCTTTTATTTCTTCTAAGTGTTTACCAATGTGGGTAAAGATACTTTCTTGAGTTTCCAAATCTTTGATAAACCCGTAACCTTTCGATGAATCGAAGAAACTCACGATTCCTGTGCGGTTACCGTCGTTTTCGTCGGCAGCTTCACGAACCGGAACACCCAATTCGATGTCTTCGGCATTGATTTCTTCTTTCTTTTTAGTGGGATCCGGTGGAGTAGAAGTAATGTTTCCAAACTCATCTACATACGCAAGCATGCTTTCAAAATCAGCAGTCGGAGTATTTGCTTTGCGATCTTCTTTCTTTTTGGATTTATCTTCGCGCTTCTTTTTCTTTTTGTTTTCTTTCTCTTTTTTGTTCCACGTTTCTTGAGATTTTGCCATGCTTTTTCTATCAGTTTAATTCTTACAAATGGTATTTTTTAATTCGATCGGATTGTGTAACAAAAGGAGGGAAAATAATTCTACCAGCGTGCAAATATACGGAAGTTAAATCAACGAATTTTACTTCTGACTTTGATTATTCCCGAAATCAAGGTTTTATAGGGGTTGCAAAGAATCACGTTTGTGCATTGAATGGTGAAAAGTTCCCGAAAACCCCGTTCTTTCGCCTGCTAAAAATCACTATTTTCATGCAAAATTTGAATATGCGTCAATCCTTGGTATGGTTATTCTTGGCACTTTCGTGCACCGCGTTTGGTCAAAAAAGAAAAACCGCTGAACTTCATTATAAAACCATTCACGATACCCGTTTTTCCATTGGTGATCGCATTTCCTTGGGCGAAGTAACCATTGTACTTTCATCGAAAGGCAAAGATTCACTCATCATTCCGGATAGTTTAGCGCTGTACCGGGCGTTTGTACAAAAGAACACCTTGATGACCTTTAAATTGCAGATGATTTGGCGCAATCAAGGCGTGAAATTCCCCGGCAGAACCAACTACACCCGCGATGCGCTATTGGAATTTCTCAATGAAGACGGACCTGACGCCAACGGAGACCTCAATGATTCAACGTGCTACATCTACGGTTTCAAACATTCGTTTTTCAAGCAGAAGCCGCTCTTGATCTTGGAACTAGAAGTAATCGATATGCAATCCATCAATAACCTGAACACACCTGTTCAAGGAACAATCAGTTTGCCGGAAATGAATATGCTTTACCGGAACTACAACAATGTTGTGGAGTTTGCAGTAAACGGACAATACGATAGTATTTGGGTGCGTGGTAATGGCGTTAATTTGACTGAATCCGGAGATCAATATATAGCTCGAATTAACACAACTGCTCGAGAAGTTTCCATTTCACTTTATTCCAACTATGGAAATGATACGACTGAGCATGGTGTTTTTAAGTATCGTGTTTCCAATTTACCTTTGCCAAGTATTTATATTGGATCGGTTCCTATTGAAGGTATTAATGATCTTTCCGAAAGCTCTTTTTTGGCAATGACAAAATTTTTCGTGAAATATCCTCCTGAAATTCCATTGAAGGCGACATTTGAAGTGAAAAGTATTTCGATTAAAATAGGTGATGTTCACATTTTGAATGTTGGTCGTAGTTATACTGCCGAGTTTTTTAAAGCTTTCGAAGCAGCTGAAGAGGGGACTATGATTACATATGAATCATTTAAGATTGAAGGACCTTCAGGGATTAAGACTATTATTGGACCGTTTACAAGAATTAAGAAATCAAAAAAAGGAAGCACTTTTTATGATGAAAAGAATGCTCCTTGCCAAGGATAAATCTCATTAAAAATCAAGCATCCAACATTCAACATTATTTAGTCTCTCTAACCGCCCTCTGAATAATCCTTCCCGCTTCCTCAATTTCTTCTCGTGAAATCGTTAATGGAGGCGAAAGCCTGAAACTATACGGATGCGATAAGAACCAAAAACTGATCAATCCGAGTTCCAAACAACGGTTCACTACTTTTTCCACCCGTTCAAACGATTCCATATCACAGGCAAACATCATCCCAACGCGACGGATTTCTCTGATTTCGTCAATTTCCGACAACATGTTTTCCAATAACTGTCCGTTTGCTTCTACCAAGTCAAAATCAATTTCCGAAGCGAAAACATCCAGCGTAGCCCAAGCCGCAGCTGCGATTACAGGATGTCCGCCAAAAGTGGTAATGTGCCCCAACATCGGTTGAGTCGTCAATTCTTGCATGTGTTCGTAGCGCGCTACAAATGCACCGATCGGCATTCCTCCGCCCAATGCTTTACCCAATGTCAATACATCCGGGACCACACCGCTGTGCTCAAAGGCGAATAATTTTCCGGCGCGACCCATCCCGCATTGAATTTCATCGAAAATCAAGAAAGCTCCCACTTCATCGCAACGTTGACGTAAAGCTTTTAAATAAGTCGTAGAAGCCTGCCGAACTCCCGCATCTCCTTGGATCGGTTCAATGATCACAGCTGCCGTTCGTTCGGTGATGCGCGTTAAATCTTCAATTTCGTTGTGACGGATAAAATCTACATCAGGAAGTAGCGGTCGAAACGCGATTTTCTTGACCTCGTTGGAAGAAACACTCATGGAACCGTGCGTATTTCCATGATATGAGCCTTTACAGCCAATGAGTTGAGTACGACCTGTAACCCGTTTAGCGAGTTTCAATGCTGCTTCGTTGGCTTCCGTTCCCGAATTTACCGGATAAACGCAATTCAACGAGTCGGGGAGAACCTGGGTTAGTGCCCGCGCCATTTCTACTGAAGTGTCTTGAATAAACTCTCCGTAAACCATTACGTGCAAGTACTTATCCAATTGCTCCTGAATGCGTTGAATGACCAATGGATGACGATGACCAATGTTGTTGACCGCCACGCCGGCAATCATGTCCGTGTAGCGTTTCCCGCTTTTATCGTAAATAAAAATCCCTTCCGCCTTGGCTACCTCAATGAGGTAAGGGAAGGGATTTGTTTGTCCTAATAAGTGTAAAAAATCGTGTTTATTCTCTGTCATGATGATGTCCTTGTCCACGATTATCAGGCGGTGGTGGCGGACCCTGTTCTTTGAGTCGATCCAACAATTCGCGTCTGAATTCGTGCTCCAAACTTAAGAGTTTTAATGATCGCTTTTCACCGATAATCTTGGAAATTTTTTCAGCATACTCTTTTTTCAGAGCTACTTCTTTTTCGTCGTTTTCAAAGAGTGTGGCCATTTTCTTTTTGGCATCTTCATTTGACAAAGCATCGTATCCGTCTTCTACTTCTTTTTGAACCTTCCTACTGGCTTTGCGCAATTCTTTCACCTTAGTTTCCAATTCATTGTAAACAGGCCAGAATTTCTCAGCTTCTTCGGTCGTAAGGGCCAATTCTGTAGTGATGAAACCGATTTTTAAGCGGTCAATTTTCTCATCACGTTCTTTCTCGTTGATTTCTCTGTCTTCTTTGTTCGGTTTTTTATCGGGTTGCGCCAACAATGTTACCGGTGCCAGCAACAATAACCCAAATACCGTTAATCGAATGGTTTTCATGATTGTTTATTTAAGTCTATTTATTAAAATTTCTATTTCTAACTCTGAAGTGACTGAGGAACGAAGTCTACTTTGGAGTCCTTGCATTGAGCAAACGAAGTGCCGCTCAAATCCTCTGCATTGAGCAAAACGCAGTGACGTCGAAACGCTGCATTGAGCAAACGAAGTGTCGTCGAAATGCTTATGTCCCCAACATTTCCTCATCCAACTCAATGTCTTCTTCTTCGAGGTATTTCAGAATATCTTGTTTATCAATGTCTTTGAATAGATCATCGTATTTTTCCTCTTTCTTAGATCTAGCGGTATTGGTTCGGGTTATTTTTCCGACTACAGGTTTTGCCAATGTCCAATTGGGAATAGAATCCAGGTGTTGTGCAATGGTTTCTGCCTCAAAATCAGCTATGTTATCGTCAATGTAAGCCAGTATTTCATTGCGCGAAACGCTATTCCAATCTACGGTGGCCACTGCAGGTTTCGGTGTTTCGTTTCCGTCGAAAAAGTACGTTACCGAAACAATCAGCGCAATACTCGCCGCTACGGCCGAAATAAACCATGTTTTTTTGTAAAAAGGAATGATTTTCACCGTTGGTTCCAACCGATCGAAAATGTCTTGCTTCAATTGCGCAAAGTAATCGTCGCCCGGAACCGGAGTTGTTCCTTTTTTCAGTTCATCAATGATATGTTGTTCGTTCGTTTTCACGTTATTAAGATGAGTGGATGAATCAATGGTTTAATTTCGTTTTCAAATAATCTTCAATTTTTTTCACCGCGTGGAAGTAATTGGCTTTTAATCCACCAACGGAACCGCCTGTAAGCAAGGCAATTTCTTCGTATTTAAGATCGTCGAAATACTTGTGTTCGAAAATGAAGCGTTGTTTTTCGGGAAGGGTTTCAACGGCCTCCATCAACCAAGCCGATATTTCATCAGGTGTGATTTTACCGAAATGAAGCGATGAGTGATGAAATTCGACCAAGGGCGCGTCCAGATCAACGCTAACATGACGCTGTTCCCGTTTCAGAAACTGCATGGCTTCGTTGTAAGCAATCCTGTAAATCCAAGAGAACAAAGCACTGTTTCCTTGAAATTGATGCTTGTTTTTCCAGATTTTCAGAAAAACTTCCTGTAATACGTCGTTGGTGTCTTCGTGGGTTTTTACCCAGCGGCGAATGGTGGTATAGAGCCGTTTGCTGTGCTGATCAATGATCCAACCCAATGCAATGCGGGCATGTGCATCTTCCCGATGAAGATACGATAGGATAGTTGCTTCATCGGGAATGTGTTGATGCATCTAATTATTTTCGTTGAATAACTCGTTTTACTGCGTTAATCACATCGATGGCGTCTAGACCGTATTTGGTCATCAACTCGTCTGGTGTTCCTGATTCTCCGAAGGTATCGTTTACACCCACGTACTCTTGTGGAGTAGGTAAGTGGCGAGCCAATACTTGAGCAACCGCATCACCCAAACCGCCGTTTAGCATGTGCTCTTCGGCTGTTACCACGCATCGTGTTTTGCGCACTGAGTCTAAGATGGCTTTTTCGTCTAAAGGTTTAATCGTGTGCATATTTATTACTTCGGCACTGATTCCCTGATTGGCCAATTCGATCGCCGCTTCAATGGATTTCCATACCAAATGTCCGCAAGCGATGATGGTAACATCTGTTCCTTCAGATAACACATCTGCTTTTCCGATCACAAAATTGGCATCTGGTTGCACGAAAATAGGCACTACCGGACGTCCGAAACGCAAGTAAACCGGACCATCTAATTTAGAAATAGCAATGGTAGCTTGTTTGGTTTGGTTAAAGTCTGCCGGAACAATTACCGTCATATTCGGCAACATGCGCATCATACCGATATCTTCCAAAATCTGGTGAGTAGCTCCGTCTTCGCCCAAAGTTAATCCTGCGTGTGAAGCACAAATCTTTACATTCTTTTTGGAGTAAGCCACGGACTGACGAATTTGATCGTACACGCGTCCTGTAGAAAAGTTAGCAAATGTACCGGTGTAAGGAATCTTTCCACCGATGGTCATTCCGGCTGCCATTCCGATCATATTTGCTTCGGCAATTCCAGCTTGAAAGAAACGCTCAGGGAACTCTTTCTGAAAAGCATCCATTTTGAGTGATCCCGTTAAATCTGCACAGAGACCAACTACATCCGGATTGGTTCTTCCTAATTCTAACAAACCTTCACCGAATCCTGATCGTGTGTCTTTCTTTCCTAAGATTTCAAATTGTTTCATTGCCGTATTATAAATTTATGGGTGTTGTTTTATTGGAGGTAATTTTGAAATTTTTCTCCATTGTATAAGTTGTCAATTTCAAGTGTTTTTGCCGGTAAACAATGCGGTAATTGCCCGGTTGTAAATGCCATGAGCCCGAAAGTGCATTGCCATCGAGGTTACAAACCCATTCAATGGTTCCGTCATCTTTTATCACAAATAGTTGTCCCACAATTGGTTTCCCGCTCGAATAATTCAATAATCCCGGAGCTGCAATATCAATGGTTGTGGTACTGCTTTGGGTGATGTCGACCGTTTTGTAAATGCGCGGCAATGTCAATATTTCAACCTGATACTGCCCAACAATGTATTTATCCGTACCGCCAATTTGTTGCGTATTGATAGTAGGAGAGGTGGCCGTTTGTGTTATGCGCGCCGTGATGGAATATCCCTTGGTGGCATTCGCGAATCGGAATCGTAAGAATCCTTGCGGTGTATTGGCGGTGATGGTATTGTGCGTATTCTTTTTGAGAACAATATTTTTTACTTCCACTCTCGGAATGGTATTCACCACCATATCGTACTTGATATTCGGATCCATCACCACCGTATCGGGGTTTCCAAAACGATTGATCGTATGTTCGAAGGTATACACCAGACGTTTTGTTCCGGCTTCATACATCAACAAGGTCACATCGGTTTCCACAGGAACGCCGTTGATGTTATTAAGGTTAATTTGAACAGTTGTATTGATCAATGCTTTCGAAATCACATTGCTGAGAACGGTTTTAAACGCATCTTTTGTTTCAGCTTCTGAGTAACTACCGATGCACTTGAATTGTTCCAAATACGAAAGGTCTAGACCTAGTCCGATCACGAAAGGCGTTACTTTCACACCTTTATCGTGCAGTTTTTTGGCAATCACACACGGGTCGTTATCACACGCCTCTAAACCGTCGGTAATGAGAATGATAATGTTCCGCGAGTTCATATCGGGAAAATCTTCCGCGGCAGCTTCCAATGAGCGTGCTATCGGAGTGGTTCCTTTTGCCAGAATGGATTTGATGCGGGTTTTGATGCGATCATAGTTGTCTTTTCCAAACGGAACTTCCAATTTGGTATCGTTACAATCTTGGTACGTAGCTGTGATGGGAGATTGATGTCCGTAAACCCGTAAAGCTATTTCCAAGTTGGCCGAACCGCGAAGGCTGTCAACTGCTTTTGCCAACAATTCTTTTGCCGACTCAATGCGTGACTGATCGCCCCATTTGGCATTCATACTATTGGAGGCATCCAAAATGAATAAAACGCGTGTCAATTCCTGTGCTTGCGCCTTTGCAGCGAAGAACACTAAGAATACAATAACAACGCGTACTATCTTCATATTTTAATAATCTCCCAACGTTTCTTCCAATTGACCTAAAGCGTTTGCCAATTGCTCCGGATTAGGCGCTACTCCATGCCATTTATGTGATCCCATCATGAAATCAACACCTTGTCCCATTTCGGTTTTCATGATGATAACGATTGGTTTCCCATTTCGTGACATTTTTTTTGCTTTATTCATCGTTTCAACGATCTCAGGAATGTTATGTCCGTCCATTTCAAGAACTTCCCAGCCAAATGCTTGCCATTTTTGTGCCAAGTTGCCCAATGACAATACATCTTCAACGTCACCATCAATTTGGCGACCGTTGTAATCGATCGTAGCAATGACATTGTCAACCTTATTGGCCGCCGCGTACATGGCAGCTTCCCAAATTTGACCTTCTTGCAATTCACCATCACCATGAAGTGTGTAAACCGTTGAAGGATCGTTGTTCATTTTTTTGGTTTGTGCTGCACCGATAGCTACGGATAGCCCTTGACCTAAAGATCCTGAAGCCATGCGTACACCTGGTAATTTTTTATCGGTACTTGGGTGACCTTGCAAACGCGTATTTAATTTACGGAAAGTTCCCAATTCGTCAGCTGGGAAATACCCCGAACGCGCCAAAACACTGTACCACACCGGAGAAATATGTCCGTTCGAAAGAAAGAACAAATCTTCACCTTTTCCATCCATCGAAAACGAATCGGAATTGTGGTGCATGATTTCGAAGTACAGAACAGTTAAAAAATCGGCACACCCAAGCGATCCTCCCGGATGTCCGGAATTGACGCCTGAAACCATGCGTAAAATATCTCTTCTGACTTGACTGGCAATTGCTGTTAATTGTTGGATTTCCATAAGGATTTGAAATTTTGACGCTACAAAACTACATTTATTATCCCTCCTAAAACGATTTTTTTTTTACTAGTTTTACACGATCCCATGCAACTTTTAACAATAGTTGTATGTCTTTAGCTTAAAACCCGATTAACATGAAAAGATTAACTTTACTTGTCTCGTCCTTTTTTGTTTTTTCAGCGTTCTCTTTCGCACAAACGGAAATTAGAGAGACTGTAAAAGAACCGCAAACAATGGAGCAGATTGCAGCTAATTCACCTGCAGAACATGCTAAATTGCTGAAGTTTGCTGAAACGCATGGCAGCACCATCATGGATTTTCCCAAAGGAAAAGAAGCCAAACTAAACGGCGAAATAACCATGGAGAAAGCCAACCTAATCGATCCGATTAAAATGGGATTGGGAATTCTTTCTACCAATCAGTATTTCCGTATCACTGGTACTGAAAAAATGCTGATGGTAAAATCGGTGTTTCTATTACAACAAGAAATGAAAACGACTAAATAAGTGCAGATGAAGAATTTTATTCTACTCGGAGTCAGTTTGATGCTCGCATGCGCAGGCTGGTCACAATTTTCAATGTCAGACGCTGGTTTTCCTCAAAATGCACCGATGGATTGTAACGTATACAGCGACGGTTCGGCCCAAAACTGGTTCGACCAAGGTGGTGCAGGAAACTACGGTCCCAATTACAACGATACCATTGTTATTTGTCCGGATTTAAACTTAGGAACTAAAGCAACGATCGTTTTTGCAATCAATGCGGGGTTTTCATTCAACGTTGACCCTTCAGATAGTATTTACGTATTCGATGGTCCGGATGTAACCTATCCTTTATTAGGTGTACACAATAGCGGTACTGATCCAAACGGATTTACGCACCAAGCTACGTGGAATAATCCAACCGGATGTTTAACGGTTGTGTTTGTGACCGATGGTGCCAACGAAGCTGCCGGCTGGGTGGGTAACGTTACGTGCGGTAGCCCGAATCAACCATTTGAAGTGCACATGGAAGCTTACGTAAACAATGGTTCTACGAACGAATTGAATCCGTTAGATACCGGATTTGTGGATGTGTGTTTGGGTGACAGTATTTTATTGGTAGCTACTCCGTTGTTCCCTTATTCATTGGAAAACACAGGTTACGGTTATTCTCAAAACCTTACAAACGTTGTATACGATTGGAATATCAGTGGTGCCGGAGGAAGTTTCCCGAACAATGACTCTATTTGGTTCGTTCCGCCAACGCGTTCAGGCTTTTTGGTTGATTTGAAAGTGACGGATAATTTCCCTCAATCTTACCGAATTGTTTCTAAAATTCGGGTGAGTATCTTACCAATCTTTGCTGGAACCGGTCCGTTAGACGATACGGTTTGTTTGGGGCAACAAACAGAATTAATTGGTGGTGTTACGCCAACAGATACGGTTGGAACATTGATTCCGGGTGGAGAATTTAATCTTGGTGGAGCTTATGCCGGATTGACTTACTTGCCTGATGGTTCAGGAGCACAATACCAAGCGCCGGTTTCAATTTCAGGATTCCCGAATGCAGCGACCATTACAAACCCGAATGATTTGAATCAAGTGTGTATCACTATGGAGCATACCTATCTTGGTGACCTTGAAATTGCACTGCAATGTCCGAACGGTACCACGGTTTCGCTGGTCAACTCCTACAATCCCGGATTTATTCCCGGCGGTTTCGGAGGTGGAGGAACATTCCTTGGCGATGCAGACGATTTGAATGGTAACGGAGTACCGGGAATTGGTTGGACGTATTGC